>OJMH01000011.1_pt1 | contig 270353 bp, 224 predicted proteins | sample 1597111 | NCBI WGS metagenome assembly OJMH01 (sample SAMEA2452115, study PRJEB22498) | human gut metagenome | reverse complement strand
ACAAGCACTCTAATTTTGTAAATTTGTTTTCTCGCATATAATGTTTGATTTGTTTTGATGAAAATCTGAACTCGATTTCATCTGTATCAAAAATATATTTCGTCATCATTCCTCACTTTCTAATAAATCAGGGTTTTCGTGAACGTTACCGATGACCTTAGCCTTTAGTTCAGGTTGTGAAAACATATCCAAAATATCACCGTTTGATTTAAGACATCCGAACGCCGCACAATTATCCCGCCAGATGATTTGATAATTTTCACAAATATCTCCATCGCCGCGGCATAATGACCAGCGAACAATATCGTCCTCATAAATAAGCTTGCCGTTTTTATCCTTTAATCCGGTACATCTCATTTTTACAATATTAGGATTTCTTAAGAGATTATACAAAAGCCCGAAATGTCGCGTATCGGTTAATCTGTTAAATGCTGACTGCATATAGCATTGCCAATACAACATAACCTTGCCTTCGGTATCGTAAAATCTTGGAAAAAAATCTCTATCGTTCATTTTTCCTCACTTTCACCGAGAGCGGCGTTGATACGGGATAGAATACTTAATAAATTTTGATAATTAGAGGAGTTTTTTCCCTCTAATCCTCTTGTTATATCAGAATTTAACTTAACTGAAGCTTTGCATTCTTTCAGTAACCTGCGGAGCTTGCCAATATCCTCGTTCTGGACTGTCTGATACCAGCGGGCAGATTCAAGCTCTTTTTTCAGCTGTTCGTATTTGCCAAGAATTGCTAAAAGGCTATATTTTTCTTTACGTTTAAGAAAATCAAGCCGTTGTTCTTTTGTTCCGTTTTTAACTAAATTTTCCCAATTTTGCTCTTCCAAACATAAAAGATTTTCCGCAAGTTCATCCCATATTTTGTTTTTCTCTTCCATTTCTGCCAGTTTCCGCCGCATAACTTCATTTTCTTCACAGCAGCAATAGCGCCGGTGTTCGGCAAGTTCTTTTTGCATCGCCTTGTATTCGTCATAGGTGGGAACGGGGGTAAGGATTTGGACATCATCAACAGGTTCAAACACTTCGTCGGCCATTGATAAAAATTCCAGGTTTTTATATCCCCAAGTTTTTAATATCTCTATGCCGTTATCTGTTTTGCAATAGAATAGTTTTGGCTCATCAAATCTTTTATGTAGCTTTCCCGCTTTCCAGTCTTCTGTCAGTTCTTCAGGTGTTTGGGGCATTTTGAGTCTCCTTAATTGATATTTTGCTTTTGAACGGTATCCGCTTTACTGATTACCAATAATGGGTGTTCCTCTGATAAAGTCGTCAGGATGGTTTTACGGCTTTTTTGTAGTGTTCAGGCGTATTCTCGTTTATGGAAACGGTATCTTTTAATCCTAAAGCTCCGTCATCGTCAAAAATCTCAACAGTAAATCTTCCGTATATTTTCTTTAATTTGTTTTTCATCTCAAATTCCTTTCAGATGTTGCAATAATGAAAAAAACAAACGCTAATATGAAAAAAATAAAACTATTCATGACTATTCCTTTGCGTAGAGGTTGTAAATTAAGCGGCGGTCGTTGCCTTTAATTACTTTGGTCTTAAAGTGGTGCAGTCTGCAGGCTTTTCTGGCAATCAGTCGGAGCATGCGGCAGGGAATGTTATGTTGTGTTGAATGCCGAACGCTCCAATGGTCCTGGTAATAGAAGACGCTGATACGATTGTTTATAAGCATGCCGTTTTCGGCGCCGTGTTGATGGAACATGATTGCTCCGAGCAGCCCGCCCGAAAAGATGTTAAGACCGTATTTGATTTGTAATTTAGCCATTGATTATCTCGCGTATATTATAACAGCTTTTACGCCATTTGGCGGTGGGAGTGATTTTGCAACACAGTTTACGAGATGGGTTCCAGTGTCTCCAGACACCGGCTATGCCGACGGGACGACCGGCGAAAACGTACCAACTCATATCCTCATTCATGGCGATATAACTCCATTTCAGAGATAGCCGGCGGCAGATACGTGAGAGGTTGGCCGGATATTTACGCTTTATTGTCATCTTTCTCTTCTTCCTCTATAAATTGACAAACAGTGGCATCTCCATTACGTTTATCCGGACATTCGATGAAGCCCCACATGGTTTCATGGTCTTCTTTTTGTAAATTGTGCCATTTGGAAACATATACACTGCCATCATCGTATAAGGCGGTGGGCGCTGCAAATTCCCGAATTCCTACAGACAGTCCTTTCTTTCGGCAAAATTCTACGGCTGCGTTATAGCCGCTCCAATTTTCTCCGATATGGTAAAAACGGGCGATAGTAACTGGTTTTCTCATTGTTTTTGCTCCTTAGGCTGAAAATAATCTTCTTCATGGATTTGAAAATTGCGTACGCAAGGGTTGGCACAGCCTTGAGCTGGCGGCAAGGCTAACAGGGCCTTTTTTATGTTGTGATGAATTGATTTTGGATCGGAAATTTTAGGGGCAAAATTTTCCGGATGCCGGATAATCAATTCAAAGCTGATGACATATTTAATGACGTTCATTGGCATTAGGCATATTCCTTTCATAAATCTTGCAAACCTGAAAATTCAGGCGCTTGCCGTATTGCTTTTCCAGTTCCATGATTTTCTTTTGCGCTTCGAAAACGGAGGAAAAGCTTTCTGTTCCGAAGACTTGTTCAAAAGTGTCTAATTTATAGATGACGATGTAGCGTGTCAGCATATTGTTCAATCCTGATTCCAAGGTTTATCTAAGTTTTTTCGCTGGGCGAGAATGATGGTTTTTTCCACTTCTTTCATGGCGGAAAGTTCTTCGTCTGCTTTGGCTTTTGTCATTTTGCCGCGGGCAACGAAAGACGGATAATGGTTTTCGCGCATATAAATTTCGCGTTGAACACATTTTAACTGGCGATTGAAATCAAGTTTTATGCCTGGCTGATATTCATTACAAAATTTGAAATCCGGAATTTCGGTAAAGGCAGTAATATTTAGGTTTGAGGTGTTAAGCCAATGATCGCCCATCCAGGTATCCAGTTCGGGAAGATATTGCGGTACGTCGCTGCGGGATACATCTCCCGGAAATTTTCCTGCCATATAATTAGGGTTGGGGTAGGCTACCAAAAAAAATTTGAATTTTGCTTTTAGCGACGGTTTGTATTCGGGAAACGGATACCAGATATTACTCACAACGACCTCCGAAAATATTCATAAAAAAATTAAAATCTGTTTATTGATATGAAATATATTCATATTATTTTTATGCGGTCAAGTTTAAAATATGAAATATGTTCATATTTTTTAGGGGCGGGGATTTAAAGTAATTTTAAGTAAATCCGGATAAATAGGAAAAAGGAGGTTTTTATGAAATTTTTATTGTTCCTTTTTCTGTTGTGTGTGCCGGCGGTTTTGGAGGCCAAAAATATAGAGATATATTTTTCACCTTCAGCGCGTTGTGAGAACAAAATTATAAAATATATTAAGCAAAGCGAAGAACAGATTGATGCTGCAGTGTATGCCATTAATAACGACAATATTGTTGAGGCATTAAAAAAAGCCCACGACAGGGGCGTAAAGATAAGGATTTTGACTGACAGGCTTCAGGCGTCCAATAAAAGCTCTAAGGTAAAAGAATTAAGAAAGTATGGTATAAATATCCGGGTTCATTCTAAATTTAAGATTGAACATAATAAATTTGCGGTATTTGACAAGAAAGTTGCTACATCCGGATCTTACAACTGGACGAATCCGGCAACGGAAAAAAACAGTGAAAATTGCGCCTTTTTTATAAAAAATCAGGATGCAGTGAAAGAATATCAGGATCGATTCGAGTATCTTTGGCGCATAAATACCAGGAAAAAATCGGAAGCCTGGTTTGAGAGGAATTGCTGATGGATGAAGATGGGGAAAAGATTTGGAAGGCTTTGAAAGTGTACAGCCTAATTTTTTTGGCAGTTTTAGTATGCTTAATTTTTGTGTCAGGATTTTTGGATATATCCATTTCAGAGCAGAAAGAGTTTATTAAGTTACTTACGATAGCATTTGTCTTTTGTTTTGTAACTGATGTATTGCTGTAAACTAAAGAATGTTTAAAGTTTATTGTTGATATAGAAGTGTTTCAGTGGGAGCAGATGATTTCTATATTACAATTAGAGATTAATTATAAGCAGTTTTTAATTTCTCTTTTTATAGTTGGAATTTTACTCAAAATATTTTGGATTTGCCTGAATTGATATAAGTTCATTTTCTTGTAGCTGTAAAAATTGAGCTGCAATTTGAATTCGGTATGTGTCTGCGTTAGGCTTATTTGTTTATGAGCGGCATAAATTTTAGCCATACAAAGGTATTGCAATTCATGTTTGCGGGAAATTGGCGTAGTAAAGTCTTTGCTGCTGTCTGTTTTGCTAAAAAAAAATGAAACCAAGTAGGGCAATGAGCAGAAAAGCAATAATCAGACTGCCTTGTAAATAAATATGGTTACCTTGATTCTTAAATGAGAAAATAAAATTTCCCTGATTTTTTGTGGAGTTGTCAATCTTTATATTTTTCGTTTGTGTTGGGGTAGATGAAGAATTCTCCGCTTCAGATAAAATTGCGGAGATTTTACTTTTTAAGTCGTCCATTGCTTAGTCCTTTTCTGATGAGTTAGATAGCGCGCCTAGTGATAAAATCGGATATCTCAATAACTTTGGCTTTTTTCTCCTCAGGTGTTAAATTAAGTGTAGCTTCGCAAAGGCTGGCGATAAGCTCAGCTTTCTTTTCAGGAGAGAGTACCTTTTTTTTGGCAATTAAAAATTCTTCAACCGTTTGAGTGACGATTTTAATGTTTTCGTAAAGATTCTCTGGGCAATACTGGGTTGAAGCCTGCCATTGCTGCGGTAAAAGTTCTGAGGGCTTGCAGTCAAGCACTGCCGCAATCTGAACCAGCCGGTATAAAGATATATTCAGTGCTCCGTTGACCTGCTTGGATAATTGCCCCTGGTCAATGTCAATTAGGTCTGCAATCTCTGTTAATGTGCGAGTTCCTTTTAATGATTTTATCAGGTTGTTTCTACCCCAGTATTCTAAAATATCTTTTTTTGAAGCAATATTTGACATACATTTTCCCCTTCGGAATGAAATATAATTTAAAATAAAATAAAAGTGAATGATGATATATTCATTTTTTATTTGACTTATTATGAATATATTTCATATTCTAGCATAAAAAGGACGAAAGAGGTAGCAAAATGATACGAAAGGTGATGAAAGAACTGCATATTACGCAAAAGATGCTTGAGGAAAAAACAGAGATTGCTCAAGCGTCTATCAGTCGTATATGCAACGGGAGGCAGAAACCGACGTTGTGTCAGGCCGTACTGTTGAAAGAGATATTGAATATTCCGCTGGAATATTGGGAAAGCGACGAATGGAAGAAACAAAGCAGGTCTAATGTAAAAAAGGAGGGAATATGACAGGGCAGCAGACGCTTGATGTCGTTAAAGAGGCAGATAAGTCTCCGGATAATGTGGAAGCGACAATCCGCCATACCATGCAGGAAGTCGGTAAAAGGATTGCGCCGGAGAATACAAAACCGGAAGATGTCGAAAAAGTGGCGGTGGAGAGGTTGACCAGCCTGATTGAGCGTATAGAAAGGCTGGAAAACGAAAAGAAGGGCGTAGCGTCGGATATTTCCGATATTTATGCGGAGGCGAAAAGCGCAGGATTTGACACTAAAATTATGCGTGAGATTATCAAGCTTCGGCGAATGGAAGCTGCAGAGCGCGACGAGTTTGAATTTTTGCGCGATACGTATTGCCGGGCATTGGATATGTGAGGCGATTAAAATGCCCGTGTGGGGTAAGAGGGTGCGAATATGAATAGCAGGCAGAATAAGCACAGTTTTCAGAACTCGGGGACGCCCGCCTCTTTCCTGTTTCTATTAAGGATATAGTGAAAGGTACTGGCAGAGATGAGCGGGGAAAAACGGAAAATAATCGTTACCGATAGGGCGAACCGGCAGCGGGTTGCGGTGATATGGCGGAAGTTCTGAAAAAGGCCGGTTATGAAGTCTACGCCACGGATTTGGTGAATCGCGGCTATTGTCCGGCCGGGATAGATTTTTTGTTTGAAAATATGAGAGCGCAAAACATTGTTACCAACCCGCCGTTTAATCTGGCGTATGAGTTTATGGAAAAGGGGCTTGAATTGGCGGAGAGGAGCTTAGCCCTCTTGCTGCCGATACGATATTTATGCGGTAAAAAACGGTCTGAATTCTTTTTAAAGCATCCTCCGGCAAAAATTATCGTAATCCCGAATAAGATTGACTTTCATGGGATGGGCAATCCGATGATGGAATTTGCATGGTATGTTTGGGATAAAGGGGCAGAGGGAACAAAAATTTATTGGGCGGAGTGGAGAAATTGAGATGAATAAAGGCATTTGTATATAATTTGGTACAGGGAGGGAACTATGGCAAGCGAAGCGAAAAAGATTGAGAAACTGGGATGTGTTATTCCGTATCAGGTTTGGGAGGTATTAAAAGGGCATCCGCCGGCATTAGTTGTGGACGTTATAGATTTATTGATACGTTACGATCATCAATGGCAGGAATGCCAGGAGAAGGGAATTGATATTTTGGGCAAGATGACGCCAAGTGTTGCAATGGCTTTTTCTTTTGTCCGGCCGATGATTGACGCCAACAACAATAAATATTTCCACCGCGTTAAAACCAACCGGAAAAATGCGGAAAGTTCCGGCAGGAAAAAGAAAACCATTTCCGGAAGAAATGAAAAGACGGAGGCATTGCCATCGCCAGGTAGTAAAAAAGAGCCTGAACAAAGGGCAACTAAACCCCAAAAAGAAAAAGACGTTACGCCGCATTTTAGGAAAGCGTCTTCATCTGAAGGTGAAAAGGCGCCGGAAAAAATGGCTCCGGACATATATGACGATGATTACGACTATATTCCGGACGAGGCCTGGGAGGCGGCGTATAATCAAAGTTTTGAGGCAGAAGAGTATCCGCCGTAGAAAAAATTGAACAGGGAAATATAAACTGATGCCGCGGTAACCGGTAATGTTTTGTTTTGCCAGAGATATAATTTTTTACATTAAGTATTTAAATAATCGGTATTTTATATGATTTTATATTTTTCAGGAAAAAAGCCATCGCTCCGAAAATGGCGTTTTTTGAAGCCATCGCTCCGAAAATGACGTTTTTTAGAGCCATCGCTCCGAAAATGATGTTTTTCAGAGCCATCGCTCCGAAAATGATGTTTTTTGAAGCCATCGCTCCGAAAATCAAAAGAAAAAAGAAGCAAAAAAGAAAATATATAAAAAACCGGTGGTTTTTTAGGATAGAGGATTGTTAAGGAGAAAGGATTTCGGGATTGTGGATAACTTTGGAGGATAATTGCCGCAAAGCGCCAATTGTCAGGGAAAACGGCGGCTGGCCGCAGCCGCCGGAATTGTGGATAACGGAGAAAGCGGGAGGAGAATGTGAACAGAAAAAGGAGCGGAAGATCAGAAAAACAGGAGGAAAGGACTGGCTGCCGTTATGGGGGCACCGGCTGCGACCGGCTGCCTGCCGGGCAGCGGCCCTTGCCGACGCACCCGACGTCTGCCGCAGAACTCTGGAAGAAAAAGGAAAGAGAAACGGGGCGAAAAGGGTGAGAGAAAGAGGGGTGAAAAGGGTGAGAGAAAGAGAGGCGGAAAAGAGCTTTCCGCCATTGCGCAGCAGAAGACTGCTGCGCTGTGCTCGGCAAAGGGGGCAGGCGGCGGGTTTGGGCAACCTGCTCCGGCATTGGATTGGCTGAAAGGGGGGAATATGCGGGAAAGAAAGTTTATTATGGCGGGCAGACGCAAGGTTTATCTGACGGTATTGGAAGAATATTTTCTTGACGGGGTGCTTGACTGCGGAAATCGGGACGGGTTCAAGTGCGGAAAACCTGCCTGCGAAAAAGGTGGCGAAGAATGGGAGCCTGGCGACGGGGGCGGCGGTGTCGGCGGTGTCGGCGGTGTCGGGGGAAAAGCTTCGTATCCGGCTGTGATGAGGTATTCGGCAGGCTATACGTTGGCGCAGGATTTCTTTATTGTGGCGGAAAATCAGGAAAACGCGGCGGATCCGCAAAAAATCAAGGTGGACAATTCGGTAAAGGTCGCGGACGTTCCGGAATTTAACCTGCGGCGCTATCAGGGGGCGGTTCAGGCTGTGCCGAGGGAATACTGGCCGGTTGTGCGGCTGGTTTGCATAAACGATGTGGACATTTATGGAGAAGATGCAACGGCAAAGCTGCCGTCGCATCGGTACTCTCCGCAGCGGCTGTGTCGCGGGTTGGACGCTTTGGCGGCGTTTTATGAAAAATTTAATGCAACGTGTCGTAAAAGGCTTGACAAAGGGGAAAAAGCGGAATAGCTTATTATCAGGTTAAAAGCGTTTTTTATATCGGAAGTTCCGATTATGAAAAGCGCTTTTTTTATGGGCAAAAACGTGCAAATTAACGCTTATTTTTGATTAAAAACAAACAGATAGCGTTAAAATGGCGCGTTTTTTTGTGCTTTGAAACCAAAGGGAAAAATAACTTTAAACATACGGAAAAATTAAAATAAAATTGTTTTAATACAATATGTTGAAACGCTAATTTCAAGCTGAAAAACAACCGGGGTTTTCCGTGTCCCGGAAGGGGAGAGAATGATGGCAAGGCCGAGCAAATATAAAAAGAAGTTTTGCCGAAGTCTTACGGCGTATTTTCGCGATGCGCCGTATTTTGAAGTTGTTGAAGAAGCTTATTATGACAAAAAGGCAGGCGAGTTTCGTACTTGCGAAAAGAAGGTTCCGGCACGTTGTCCGACGCTGGTGCGTTTTGCCGAAAGCATAAAAGTTAATCCGGACACGCTGCAGGAATGGGCGGACAGATATCCTGAATTTGCCAGTGCTAAAAATGCGGCGCTGAAATATCAGGAAGAATGGCTGATGAATGCTGCGGGGCTGGGATTTTATAACTCTACGATTGCGACGATGGCGCTGAAGTCCAATCATGGCTGGACTGACCGGATGAACAATACCGGCGACAGCTCCATTACTATTGTGTCAAAAAAATATAATTATGACGGTAGTCCGGAAGACGAAACGGCAGGCGGGTTACGTCGGGAGTGAGGCGCCATGCAGATATGCATTCCGAACGCATGGAACCCGCGGCCGTACCAACGGCGGTTGTGGGACTATTTTGCCAAAGGGGGCAGGCGGGCTGTGGCCGTATGGCACCGGCGCTGCGGCAAGGACAGCCTGGCACTCAATCTGGAAGCTTCCAAGGCGTTGACCGAGCGGGTCGGGGTTTACTGGCACATGCTGCCGTTGAACACGCAGGCGCGCAAGGTTATCTGGGACGGCGTTGACCGTTACGGGCGGCGGATGATTGACCAGGCTTTTCCGAAAGAGCTGCGGCAGTCGACCAACGATCAGGAAATGAAAATCGTTTTCAAAAACGGGTCGGTCTGGCAGTGCGTCGGTTCGGACAACTATGACGCGCTGGTGGGTTCAAACCCGGTCGGGGTTGTGTTTTCGGAATATTCGGTAACGCCGAAGGCCGCAACCGCATGGGATTATATCCGCCCGATTTTGGCGGAAAACGGCGGCTGGGCGCTGTTTATCTATACGCCGCGCGGGCATAACCACGGATATGCGCTGTATAATCAGGCAAAAGCGGCGGGATGGTTTACCGAGCTGCTGACGGTGGACGACACCAAAGCGATACCGGCGGAAGCCGTGGAGGAAGAGCGCCGGGCCGGCATGAGCGAAGCAATGATACAGCAGGAGTTCTTTTGTTCGTTTGAGGCGGTCAACGACGAGGAGCTGAAGCTGATAAGTTTTGACCTGATTGCGCCGGCGCTTGACCGTGAGATTGCCGAAAAGCCGGATATGCCGCTGGTTATCGGGGTAGACCCGGCGCGGTTCGGCGACGACAAAACCGCAATTGCGCGGCGGCGCGGCCGTTCGGTATTCAGGCTGGAGCGCTTTGCCAAAAAAAGCGTTATGGAGATTGCCAATATTGTGGCGTCAATCATCCGCCTGGAAAAACCGGCACGCGTGTTTATCGATGCCGGAGGGCTGGGAGCGGGCGTTGAGGATATTCTGCGCGACCGCGGTTTCGGCTCCGTCGTGCGCGGCGTAAATTTCGGCGAACGCGCGGAAAATCCGGAGCGTTTCGTCAACCGGCGCGCCGAAATGTGGTTTCGGGTTAAGGAATGGCTGCAAAGCCCGGCACCGGTTTCGGTTGTCAATGCCTGCGATATCCGCGAAGACCTGACCGCGCCGATGATTATGTACGACCAGCTGGGACGGCTGGGGCTGGAGCCGAAGGCGGAAATTAAAAAAAGGATTTTGCGTTCGACGGACGTCGGCGATGCGGTGGCGCTGACATTTGCCGAACAGGTGCATCTTGACCGCTTTGCTTTGGACGAGCAGGTGGACGATACGGTTTATTGTTGATTTTTTTATTTGGGAGAAAAAATATGAGCGGATTATTTTCGAAACCGAAAACGCCGACGATAACGCAGGAGACTGTGCCGGAGGTTATTGACAACAGCGAAAAGGTGCTGGAGCAGGAAAACAAGCGCAAAAAGCGCATGGGAGCGGTACAGGCGTTTTTGGCCGACGGCGGAAGCCAGGTTTCAACCGGCAAAAAAACGCTGGGATAAAAGGGGCGGCAGATGGAAGAGCGTTACAAATACCTTGCGGCAAGGCTGGGCAGCCTGAAGGAGAAACGTGCGCCGTTTGAGGCGGTATGGGACAAGGCGGCCGAGCTTTGCGCCCTGAATTCGGCGATATACACGGTTTCGAATGACGGGCGGATTATCCGCAATATATTTGATTCGACCGGGCGCACCGCGCTGACCTCGTTTGCGGCCAGTATGAAATCGCTGATTGCGCCGAGCAATACGCGGTATCATCGTCTGAAGGCTTCTAATCCGGCAATGGCGGGCAATGACAATGCGACGAGGTATTTGGAATATGCAACCGATTTGTGCTTTAAGTTCCGTTATCAGGCGGACAGCCGCTTTTCTTCGGAGAGCGATTTGCTTTTTAACAGTCTGGGCGTGTTTGGCCATGACGTTTTTTTGACCGACGACAATCCGGGACGGGGAATTTATTACCGTTCAATCCCGGTGCGGGAGGCTTTTATTGATACCAACCGCCACAATCTGGTTGATGTGGTGTATCGCGAGTTTTGTCTGACGGCACGCGATGCGGTGCGGGAATTCGGCAAAGATACGCCGGCGAAAATTGTCAGGGAATATGAGCGCGACCCGGCTTCCAAACGGGCGTTTACGTTTGTGCACTGTGTTGAACCGCGCGAAGAGTTTAATCCGCGGTACAAAGACAGTTATAATATGCCGGTGGCCTCTTATACCATCTGCCGCGACGAAGATATGCTGATAAGCGAGAGCGGATACCGGGTTATGCCGTATGCGGTACCGAGGTATATGATCCGCGACAATTCGCCGTACGGCGACAGCCCGGCAATGCAGGCGTTTTATGACATACTGACTGCCAACGAGATGGGTAAAACGTTTTTGCGCGCCGGGCAGCTGCAGGCTAATCCGGGGCTTTTGACCTCAATGGACAACGGTGCGGCCAGAGCCGGACAGCCGGGCGCCGTTGTCAAGGGCGGCCTTGACGGCAACGGCAGGCCGAGGGTTGTGCCGATGCAGTACGGCAATAATCTTTCCATAACGCTGGAGATGCAGGAAAGATACCGCCAGATTATCGAGACGGCGTTTTTGAAGCCGCTGTTTTTGTCGCTGTTGGACAATACGCGGCAGATGACGGCGACGGAAGTTTCGGAACGCAAGGCGGAGCGCGGCATGCTGCTGGCGCCGATGAGCGAGCGCATTACGTCGGAGTGGCTGAATGCGGTAGTACGGAGAGAGCTGGATATCATCGCGTCTTACGGGCTTTTGGACGACGTTCCGGACGAGCTGGCGTATGACGGGGCGATAGCGATTGAGTTTGAAAGTCCGGCAGTACATCTGCAGGACGCCGGCAAAGTGGCGGGGATGTACCAGACGATTGAAGGGGCTTTGTCGCTGGCGGCGCTTGCGCCGAATGTGGTGGACGTTATTGATGCGGACGAAACGCTGCGGGCATTGGCGCAATACCGCGACGCGACGACAAAAATCATCCGTACGCCGGAGAAAGTTGCCGAAATCCGGCAGGCAAAGGCTCAGGCGGTGGAAACGCAGCAGCTGCTTGACGCGGCGCCGGTCGTTTCGCAGACGATTAAAAATTTGGGAGGTGCAGGCGTTTAATATGTTGCGGACAATTGGAAATTTTGAGGGAAAAGGCTGAAATGTCTTGCGGATGGTTAAGAGTTTAAGGAGATGCGATGTTTAATATTATACATTACCGCCGTCAGTATCGGCTGACGGCAGCCTTCAAAAAGTTGTTTTATGACGAAACCGGAGGCAGGCTGAAGCCGGAAGCGGAGGAAATTTTGGCATATTTGCGCGACGAATGCAATGCCAAAGGGGCGCTGGGGGAACTCAACGCCCCGTTTTACTATGACAACGGGGGGAGGTTTGACCCCGGTGCCGCGGGTTTTATCCTGGGCAAGCGCCGGGTCTTTGACCTGATTGTCAAATATCTTTCGCTTGATGAAACAGCGGTATTCAGGCTGCTGGCCAAGCGGGAGAACGAAGAGGAACTTTTGGAAAACGATTTAAGCATTTAAGGAAAAAAGATGAGTGAAGAGAATTTGGAGCCGGGATTGGGCGCAGATAATCCCGACAACTCCGGTGCGCCCGAAACCAAAGCCGGAAACGAGCCACAATCTTTGTGGGGAGAGCTTTCCGATGAGCAGAAAAGCTTTTTGAGCAAAAAGGGGCTGAAAAATCCTGCGGATGCGGTGAAGTCCTATATGGAGCTGGAAAAGCAGGCAAGCGGCAAGTTTTCTATCCCGGAAGACGGCGATGCGGAAGCTTTGGCAAAAATTTATAAAAAACTGGGACGACCCGACGATGCCGCAGGTTATGACCTGAAGGACATCGCCGACATCGACAAGCCCAAAATTGACGACTTTAAGGCTGCATGTCTGGAAAACAACCTTTTGCCGGCGCAGGCTGCAGGGCTTTATGCCTGGTATAAGGAGAACCAAAACAGGATGGTTGAGGAGTTTAACCAGCTGGCAGCTAGGGAAATTGAAGAAGTCAGGGAAGAATGGGGAGCCGATTTTGACAAAAACAGCGAGATTATGAAGCGGGGTTTTCGGGCGGCGGAATTATCGCAAGAGCAGCTTGAAAACCTTGAAACGGCTTTAGGATCAAAGGCGTTTATGCAGTTGGGCAAACGTTTGGGGGACTTGATTTCGGAAAAGGGTGTTCCGGGATTGAAAAACGGCAAAGAGGCGGACGACGACGATTATGAGGCCGCCTGTGAACAGGAATTCAGAGAAGCGCAGAAAAAGGGCGCATATAACGGAGGATATTAAAAATGGCTGATAAATTTAAAGCAGGAACAATGAAAGAGCTGGCGATAGCCCTTTCTAAAAAGCAGGAGCACGAGGTGGAGTGCCTGACCGAGGAATCTCCGATTTTGGAGGGGATGCGGTTTGAACCGGCAACGCACGAGCTATGGAACGTTGCGGCGGTAACGACCAAGATTAACGGCGCCGGATTCGTGCCGATTAACTCGCCGCTGCCGAATATGAAAACGTCGCAGGAACTGAAACAGACGGATTTGGGTATTGTCGGCGGGCGTATGTTTATGCCGGCGGATTCGGTGCGGATTATGGGCGGCGTCGGCGCGTATATGGCCAAGGAAAAGCCGAAATTTTTGAAAGATGCCGGCAATACGGTGGAAAAGCGTATCATTTACGACAACTTTCTGGCGCGGGCGATTGAGTTCGGCAATGTGGAAGATGCGGGAGGTACGGCGGCAGGAAGCGGAAGTACCGGATTGTATTCAATGATTGTCTACAAGGAAATTTCCGGCGAAAATACCGGTCTTTATTCGCGCAAGGGTTATGGCGACGGCAAGTATTTTGAAACCGAATACGAAGCCAACGGCGGCCTTATCAACGAAGACGGCGTGCCGGGCTATGCCGCGATTATCAAAAACTACATGGGGATTCAGGTGCTGAACAACAAGGGGATTGCGGCGATTGTCAATATTTCCGAAAGCAATCTGCCGACAACCAGGATGATAAGCGAGGCTTTGCTGACGGCGCGCGCCAACCCGAAAAACACCAAAATCTTTATGCATCCGCGGCTGCTGGCCTGGCTGGGCGACGAATACAAGAAGGAAATTCTGCAGACGACCAATAACGACAAGGGGTACAGCACCTTGCTGACGTATTGGAACGAAATCCCGATTGTTACCTCCAACAATTTCCTGGAGGGCGCGGAAACCAAAATTACTTTGTCCTAAATGAAAGAGAGGAAACATGATGCATAAACTGTATGTATATGGCGAACATCTGGCGGAAGCCGATTTGAGCAAAACGACTACCGGGGAGAATCCGGTTGAAGTCGGCGGAACACAGGGCGCGCTGGTTGTTAATGTTATTGCCAAAGGCGACGCCAAGACGGCCAAAGCGTCCGAAGTCGGGGTAAAAGTGGCGGTTTCGGCAGCAGACGAGCCCGACGGCAGTTTTGAAGAGGTAACGGCAATTACGCTTCCGGACGGGACATACGTTGACGAGGAGGTTATTGCGTCCGTTGCATTGCCGCCGGATGTGAAAAACTATGCCAAGGCAACGGTTACCGGCAACGCGTCCAGTTCCGGCAATGTGATTGTTACGCTCGGGTATCTGGCGAGGTAAACTATGGCAGTGCAGGGATATGTTGTCAAAGCGGAAACGTTTTATGACATGAAACTGCGGAAAGAGGGTGAAATCGTGGCGGCCGGAATTGATCTGGCCGCCGTTTATCCCTCTTTTTTCCGCAAACCGCAGACGGATGAGGAGGAACTTGCCGCAGCAGGTATTGTTGCAGATTACAAAGCGGCGTTAAAAAAGGAAAAGCAGAAAAAGGCAGATACGGCAGGCTTTACGTTTAAGGTTAAGGCGGAAACGTTTTTTAAGACTTTGAGAAAAGCGGGCGATCTGGTTAAATCGGCCGAAAGGCTGGATTTGATGTATCCGGCGTATTTTGCTCTGATTGGGGTGGACGCAGCGGCAGATGGCGGTATTAGCGGTCAGGCCGCGGCGGCAGATGATGGTATTAGCGGTCAGACCACGGCAGCAGATGACGGTGATGAAGCCGGAATTGCCGATGCAGGGGCGGAAGCCGAGGTTATCGGGGAAATTTTGACAGCAGCGGCAGAAGCCGGCATTGCCATTGATACGGTAAGCGATGAAGCCGAAGCGGGAAAAAATCCGGACGCAGACGAGCCCGGAACTTTGGAAACAGCCGAAATAATTGCAGATATGCCGGAAGAGGCAGGCGCCAAGATTGCCGGGAGTGCGGAAAATCAGGCGGCGGTACAGGAAAATGAAATCGTACCGCAGCAGGAGGACCAGGCAAACGGCAAAACGGCGGGTAGTCAGAAAGCAAACGGCAAAACGGCAGGCAGTCAGAAGACAAACGGCAAAACGGCAGGCAGTCAGAAGACAAACGGCAAAACGGCAAAGAGTGCCTGATAAAAATTGCCGGACAGGAAGAAAACAGCCGCAGAGTTGTCTGCGGCTGTTTTTTGAAGAAGGAGATGACATGGAAGCAGACATAAACATTATAAACCGGGCGTTGATAAAATTAGGCGAACCGCCGCTTTCAAGCACAAACCAGCAGCCGGCGGGGCCGAAACTTGAGATTATTTACAACGATTGTGTTGAGAGTTTGATATCGCTTTATCCGTGGAGCTTTGCTACGAGAAGGGAATATTTGGCGGAAGTTCCGGTGGAAATTCCTGGAAGCCGGTTTGACCATGCATATCGTCTACCGGCGGATTTGTTGGTTTTGCTGCAGGTGTATGAGCACTTTAAAGCGCCGAATTTCAGCGACTGCATTATGCTTTCAGACAAGCGTTATGACGTCGAAGGGGAATTTCTGGTATGCGACACGGACGGGCCGTTGTTTATCCGGTATGTGCGGCGGGTGGAGAAAGCGTCGTTGTTTCCCAAAACCTTCAGGGAAGCCCTGATTTGCATGATAGCGGCCGAGTATGCGCCGACGCTGCATAAAAAACAGGCAGATTTGGAAAGGATTGACCGGATGTTTTTGCGTTGGATAGAAAAGGCCAGAGAAAACGAAGAAATAAGCGAAGATGCGGAAACGATACCCGACGCGTCGTGGGTGGCGGTCAGGGAACTGTGGTGAGCAGCTCCGGTGCAGATATGGCGGGGCGGTTTGCCGGGAGCGGTCAGGGATTTGTGATGAAAGGTACCGGTGCAGATATGGCGGGGGGATTTGCGAAAGCGGTCAGGGAGCCGCGGCAGACGGTGCCGGGGACGAAATTGGTTTGGGCAGGGATAAAGGTTTAAAGCAATGGTAATGAAGCCGGGATTGATAAATTTTAACGGCGGGGAAGTGTCGCCAAAACTGGAAGGGCGTGTTGACTGGGCGAAGTACTCTTCTTCGGCACGCGTTTGCCGTAATTTTATTCCTCTGGTTGAAGGCGTGTTGAAACGCCGCAGCGGCAGCCATTTTGTGGCGCTGGCCAAAGGGGTGGTTAAGGCAGCATTTAAATTTGTGGTTGCGACCGGTGCTGAAGGGGATGTGCCGGCTTTGTCTGTCGGCGGCAAAACGGCGGAACTTGCGAAAAGAGAGGGTGAAGCGGTATGGGAAACAGATTTGATGACATATCTGGAGGGGGAGACGGTTATCTATACGGCCTCCTGCAACGGCTATGTTACAAAAACAGGAGCGATTGCGGTTGCCGCCGGGCAGGAAGACGTCAATATTGTTTTGGCAAAACCGTCGGAGAATGACGTAACGATAAAAATTGTTGTTTTTGCCGATGATGTGGCGGTCAGGTTGAATGACGTGGAAAGAAGAGAATTTACCGGAAAGAACGGCGACACAGTTACTTGGATTATAAGTTACGGTGGCGCATCTGCCAGCGGCAGCATAATACTGACGGAGAACCGGACTTATTTTGCCTTTATGAAAAACGAAGAAGTGTGCCTTTCGGCTGATGAAATCGTATTGACGACGGCGCCTACTTCCGGAACGCTGTATTTGCCGGATTGTAAAATCCGCATTGTCGGCGTTGGCGGCGGAGGCGGCGCTTATGAAATGGCGGTGGTGGCGGATTTGTACTATTCTGGCGGCAGCGGGGCAGGAATTGACGCAGTGCTTTCCGTTTCGGCGGGAAGTTATGCTTATGGCTGCGGCAAGCTCGGAATTAACATTGATCCGAATATTGCCCTGACTTCGGAGCCGGGAGGGGCAACATATCTTAAAAAAGGAGGAGACATTATTGTTCAGGCCGGGGGCGGCGGTGCCGGGCATATCGTCAACGGCGACTGGTGGTATGGCGGAGAGGGCGGCAGCTATGTTCTGGCGGATGATTTTCTGCATAAGCTCAACTGGGCTAAAAACGGCAATGCCTGCACGGCCGGGCGCGTAAATAACGGGGGAAGCTATTTGGCCGGCGTGTCGGTATATAACGGTTACGGCTGGGGTACCGGCTACCGCGGTACGGATGCAGATTTTTCGTACGAGGCGGGGACACAGGGATTTTTATCCATAAGCTTTGCGGGAGAATAGAAAATGTTGGTTAATTTTACTGTTTCGGATGAGTTGAGTTTTGTGATTAAATTCGGCGACCGGCATATTCGTTTTTTTGCCAATCACGGGGTTTTGCTTAACGCGTCGGGAAGTCCTTACGAAATTGCTTCGCCGTACGGGGCGGCGGATTTGAGCCGGATTAAGACCATACAAAACGGGGACTATTTATATTTGTTTCATCCGAAATATCCGATAAAGACTTTGGGACGCTATGGCAATACGGACTGGCGGCTGGAAGATTTTGAATTGAAAAACGGTCCGTGGGAAAGCGTCAACACTTCAGAAAACGCATTAAAAATAAGTGCGGTTACCGGGGATATTACCATTACCGCCGATACGGCCTTGTTTGCGGCAACCGATGTCGGGCGTCTGGTGCGCATTACCAACCTGAACGACGACTGTAAGGCCTGGCAGGCGGAAACTGATATTGGCGAAGGCGATGTGGTGGCCTCTGACGGCAAATATTATAAGGCATTGGCGGCGGGCAAGACCGGTACGGTCAAGCCGGTGCACAGCGAAGGAAGCAAGTCGGACGGGAAAATCACCTTCAGGTATCTGCATGCCGGATATGGCGTGGCTAAAATTACCGGATATACCGGCCCGACCGTTGTTTCGGCGAGAGTTGTGGATGAATTTCCCGAAGAGCTGGTTGCAAATTCGTCGGCTTATTGGGAGCTGGGGCTGGTGCATTCCGGGCGCGATTATCCGGTTGCAGGCGAATTTTATAAAAACCGGTTTCATTTTTTAATCAATAACAAAGGGCTGCCGTATGTCTGCCACTCGTGTTCGGGTGATTATAACAATTTTGCCGACAAAGAGCACGGGGAAATCTTGGCGACATCGGCCTTTACGACAATGGTGGTCGGGCAGGAATACAACGAAGGGCGCTGGCTTTGCGCCAGTGCAAACGTGTTGTTTGTCGGTACCAGTTCCGGAGAATATTATATTGCTCCGGCAACGACAAGCGAAGCGTTTGGCCCGGAAAATTCAGACATCAGCAATATATCGTCGTACGGTTCGCCGGACATAACACCGGTAAAAATCGGCGGGCATGTCATTTTTGCCAGCAATGACAGGACGACTTTGCGGGATATGGTTTATTCGTACGCAACGGATTCGTATGATCCGGCGGATATTTCAATTTATTACCGGCATTTGCTGACCTCAAAGATTACGGGAATGGTTTATCAGGAAAATCCCGATAAAATTTTATGGCTGACGGTCGGCGACGGACGGCTTATTGGCGTTACGTTCAGCGCCGAACAGGAAGTCAATGCCGCGCACCAGCACACTCTCGGCGGGAAAGTCCTGAGCGCTGCGGTTTGCGCCGCCCCGATTGGTTCCGGCGATGATTTGTGGATGGAGATAAGCCGCAGCGCCGGCGGAGAAACCATTGAAAGCGTAGAATGGATGGGCAGCGGCGAAGTCGGGGAATATCCTGACAGCGTTAATGGCATAACCGATTTGAACGTCCGCGAAGAGAGCGAAGCCCGGTCTGACCTGGAACGGGCTTTTTTTATGGACGGCGGGCTTGAAGCCGAGCGCGAAGTATTTTTGGACGGTTCGCTGAAACTGGCGGGGAGCCTCAAGAAGCTTGAAGTATCTAGAGACGGGGGCGAATATGAAAAACTGGAAGTTTCGGGAAGTACTGCGGCAATTTACGTTCATTACTACAACAATCGCAAATTCTCCGTGCATTTAGAGAATATCCGCGGCGGACATTATGAACTGACTTTTCCCGAAGCGATGGTCGGGTGCAAGGTACACCGGCAGGAACTTAACGCTGCCGGACAGGTTCTGCTTAATGCCTGGGACACCATTCCGGCAAACGGGAAAATTTACCGTTTTGACTGCCAAAATGCTGATGAGGCGGTGGCGGGGCAGGAACTGCTATATACGGCGGATGTTTACCTTTATATCAGCAATTTTCATAAAGAGAGAAAAAGGATAAGTATTGGCGGTCTTGAACATCTGGAAGGGAGAGAAGTTGCCATTCAGGCAGACGGCGCGGAAGAAGAAAGGCAGATTGTGAAAAACGGCAGTATTGAAATCTGGGATACGGTCCGCCGGGTTAAGGCCGGGCTGCCGGTGGACAGCGTATACATGCCGCTGCCGATTGTTGTCAACAGCGAGGAAGGAAGCGGTTTCGGCGATGTGCAGCGGCTGTCTAAGCTGTTGATGATGCTGTATCGGAGCGGCGGCGGCCAAGTGGGCGGAATATCAGGGGAAAAGGTGCCGGTATTGTACCGAAAAGCCGATGGTAAAACCGGACAGCCGGTACCGTTGTTTTCCGGAAACAAGCTTATTGAATGGCCGGACAGGTCTTCATTGATAGAAGAGCGCGGCGCCCGAATCGTTATTGCCAATGATTCGGTCTTTCCGATGAATATTATGGCAATATGTCCGTATATGGAGGCGTTATGATAGTTCGAGAATTTCGGCGGGAGGATATAAACCGGCTGGAACCGCAGCCGGAACAGAAACATGAATATGAACTGTGCCGGAATGTGGATTTTAAGTATACGGTGGAGGCAGGCGGCAACATCCTTGCCGTTTTGGCATATTTTGAATGGGGAAGCGGCGAATATGTCGTTTGTTCCCTGATATCCGGACGCGCGGGAAAATATATACTGCAGCTGGTTCGGCAGCTGCGCTGTCTTATTGCCGAAAAGGCGGAAGAATGCGGCGCTCAAAAAATTTATATGAGCGTGCTGGACGGATTTGCAGCCGGAGAAAGGCTTGCCCGGATATTAGGTTTTGCCTGGATTGACAGACTGCCGGCGTATTATTTGGGTAAAGACTATAATTTGTATCGGAGGAATATTAGATGAGCGGGGTAGAAGTTGTAGCGCTTGCGGCGGCGATGGCAACGAAAGAAATTATTAAAGGGATAGGCCAATACCAGCAGGGGAAAGCGGAAAAGCAGGCATATGATGCAAATGCGGAAATTTTGCGCAACAACGCGGCAAGAAAAAGGCTGGAAACGTCTTTAAACGAGGATATTGCCCGATCGGATGCACGGCGCAGCCTGGCAAGGCTGGAAGCGAATGCGGCGGAAAACGGACAGATTGACAGTCCGACCACAACCGGGCTTTTGGGGCAGGCAGCGGCGGATGAAGAACAGAATATCCTTAATATGCGCTATGCCGGCATGAGCGAAGCCGAAAACTATGACAATCAGGCCAGATTGCAGAATTATTACGGCAAACAGGCGGCGGCAAACGGCAGAAACGCATTTAAGATGTCATTTCTGACCGGAGGGGTTAAGGGATTGTCTACATATTACGGCATGAAATAAGGAGAAAGCAATGGCGGTAAAATCAGACGTCAGGAGAAATTTAATCGGATCGCAGATGACACAGGCGAATGTCCGGAACCTGTGGCGGCCGGTGGTGCCTGAAGAGACGGCGGAAGCTTTGCAGGAAACGGCAGGCGTGATAGCGCAACAGCATAAGGAGCAGGAAAAAATAGCCTTCGAACGGCTGTCTCTGGAGGCGGCAAAAATGCAGCAGGAGGAGCTGGAGCAGATAAGAATGGCGGAAACGGCCGATGTAATCCCGGGGCTGGAAGCTGATTTTCAGAACAGGGTTAAGCAACAGTTTGCGGCAGATAAGTGGGGCAAAAAGTGGCTGGAAAAACGCGGCGATGTCTTTTTTTCCGGCAACAGCGTTGATGTGGCGCGGGCCAGGGCTGCCAAAGAAGAGGAACTGACGATTTTGGAAACCGATAAGGTTCTGAAGTCGTTTGCCGACGAAGCGGCGCTGGGAACGCCGGACAAGGCAGCTTATTATCAGGCCAAAGCCGGAAGTTTTGTTGACAATATGGCGCTGACTCCGGAGCAGAAACGCCAGGCTATGGACAATTATAATAAGTTGTGGGTTACGGGAATGGTGGAGCATAACACGGCCAATGCGGTCGGCGTTTTAGCCGGGGATATGCCCATTGCGGGAATTTCCGACATTGAGCGCGCCGGATATCTGGAGCGGGCAAAAGGAATACTGGATGCAAGGGCAGCCGAGGTGAGGGCTGCGGAAAAGCGGGCAAATGAGAAGCTGAAACTGACAAACGCGATGAAAATTGCCGAGCTGGATGTAGCCCTGACCAACGGAAAGGCAGGTGTTGATGATATTGAAAAGGCGAAAGCTGACGGCGTATACGATTTGCAACCGTCGGCATATGCTAAATCGTATCAATATTTAAATAAGGCAGATGGCAAGTTAAGCGATGCGGAAACGCTGAAACGGGTGCAGGGTGAAGTTCTGGCAGGCTCGGCGACGCGGGAAAGCATTATCCAGGCTCAATATGACGGTTTATTGACACGGGGAGATGCCGAAAATTTTATTGAAGACTTAGGCCGTCTGCACCCGGAAAAGAAGGAAACGGCAGAAAACCGGTATGATGAAGAAATACGGGAGCTTAGGAACGAATATAATCAGGGGCGGCTCACCAGAGAAGCCCTGAATAACAGGTTGAACGCTGATGAAATATCTTATAAAGCCTATGAAGAAGCTGACGGCTGGTTTGCGGCGGATGATAAAAGGGAAAAAGAGGCCTCCGTTGCCGCCGAAAAAACAGCGGAAGCGAAGCGGGAAGACGATGCAAATCGGGGAATAGTCGGCGATATACTGGCTTATAAGCTTAACAGCAGCGCCGTTATAAACCAAAAATATGCGGATGGCGAGTTTTCGCAGGAAGTACGCGACGATGCGCTGCAAACGTTGGATCGGCGAAAAAGCGAAGATAAGGTGCGACTGGCGGAATATAAGAATTTTTCTGACGAACAGACGGAGAAGGCACTTATAACTCTTATTGATGAGGGCAAAATAACAATACAGGAACAGCTCAATGCCTATCGCAATGACAAAGAAAATCCGATATCAAAACCGGTTTGGCAGGCGGCTTCGGCTTATTTGAAGGAGTATAATGCCCGAAAATCCGCGGAAGCGGCGGAAACGGAGAAAGTAAGCCAACGCGAAAAGGAAAAAGACGAACTGAAAGCATATTATGCTGACAGTTATGCGATTGACAGTGGCGTCATAATCACGGAACGGGAGATAGACGATAATGTATTGAACGGCAGGTATGGCGAGGCGCGCGGCAAAGAACTGAAGGAACGTCTTAACAAGAAAAAGGCGGCAGACGGAACGTTGCCGGAGGGAAAAAAGGCCGAGATGGTTTTGACGTTGTATGACGATTTGCAGAATCTGTCTGCTCCAGGGACGACAATTGAGGATTTTGAACGGCTGAACAACAAAATTATTGATTATATGGACAGTAAAGTTTTGCCAAAAGCCGAGGGCGAAAAGATGTTAAACACATTTTCTTTGGCGTATATGGGCAAATACCAGGAAGATTTGGAACAGTATGGCGAAACGCGCCTGCTCGCGGCAGACGAAGGCTTTCCGGCTTTAAACAGCTGGATGGAAGATACTTTCGGCAGGGAGCCGAGGAAGGCTGATTATAACAAAACGGCGGAACAGCGGGCGGAGTATGATGCAATTATGGGCGCGCGGGCAAGGAATGCCGTTGCCGTTTATCAGCTGTATGCCGATGCGTTGGATATTGTGGCCAAAGAGAACAATTTGGACAGTGCCGCCGATATTGTCGCATTGGACAACAAAGTATTAAGAAGCCGGATTTATGGGGCGGCAGTGGAACTGACCAAAAGAACATGGGCAAAAAACCGGTACCGGAGTTTGGAAAATCAGGCGGTTAATCCGACGGCGGTCTTATCCGGCCGCGACGGTCTTGTGCGCATATCTGCCGAAAGAGGCATTGCCGGCGAAGCAGGGGCGTCCGGCACAGTTGGGGCATCCGGCGGGCAGAAGCTTAATGAAGAGAGGGTAACAGGAACTGCTTATGACCCGGTTACCGGAAGATATGGTCTGCAATTTTCTAACGGCGAAATCCGGGAGGTTTCCCGTGATGTATATCAACAATATGGAGGTAGTTACTAATGGCTTGGGCAGTTGAACCGCTAAAGAATGAGAATATGGCAAATTGGCAGATAGAGCCGGCGAGGGTGGCGGAACAGACGGTGTTGGACGATGACACGGGCCAGATTTACCGGGCGCCGGTAACTTTTGACGAGCGGGATATCCGTTTCGCCATTGCGACACAGGTCAATAAGGAGCCGAAACGCGATTTTATCGGCAAAGTTAAATATGCGGCGGGTGAGGCGTGGAATTGGGCGGAAAAGTTTGCCGACCGGGTGGAAGGCGGCTTTCAGAGTACGGAGCGCGGAGCGGTGGGGCTGGTCGGTCAGGTGCTGGATACCTTTTTGCATGCGTCGTTGTCTGTTCCGGCACGCGTTGAGCAGATTGAAAAATACAAAAACGGGGATTTTTCCGACTGGGACGCAAGTTTGAACGGGCGGGTAACAGATGAAGACATTGCAAAAGAGGCTGATCCGGCGCTTCAAGCGGCGATGCAGTTCAGGAAGGACCGGCAGGACGCCCTTATGGCCAAAGCGGAGGAACGGCTGGAACAGCGCCAGCGCATTCGCCGCAAGCTCGATGCCAGTATCAGGAAATGGCAGGAAGTTTTGCGTCCGGAAGCGGAAATGAACAATTATGACCGGTTTATGGAAGCGATGGGCAGCGGCACGGCATCCTTGGCATTATCGGTTGCAACGCTGGCGGCAACCAAAAATCCGCAGGTGGCGGCGGGGATTATGGCCGGCACTTTCGGTCGGATGCGCTATACGGACGTTTTTGACAAGTCCGTGGAAAAAGGGCTGGACTATGCGACGGCCGATGATTATGCGACGATTGCCGGAACGATTGAGGGCGGAATTGAACTGGCTCTTGAACCGTTTTTGTACGGCGTGGCGAATTTGCGTCCGGTTCGGAAAATTACCGACGAGATGATTGGCGGCGCGGTGGCACGGCTGAATGCGACGGCAGCGGGAAAATCCGCCGCAAGAAAGATTGTCAGCAAGCACAGGCAGAGCATCGGAAAGCAGAGTTTGAAAGCGGCAGCGATAGAGGGAAGCGAGGAAGCGCTGCAGGAAGCCGGCGGCGCTTATTTTGAAAACTATACGGGGCTGGAAAACACGCCGCAGGAGGAAATTATGGCCAGAACCCTGCTGTCGTTTGCCGTGGGCGGGCTGACGGGTGCAGGGGCGGCGGTTATGGGGACATCGGCTTATAATCGCGAGGCAGCGGCAACCAACGAACGGATTAAACAAAGCCTGGCACAGGCGTATCCGGAACTGACGACGGAGGAAAACCAGAAGACGGCGGACGCGCTGCAGGAAATCTTTTACCAGGACGGTGAAGGACGGATGCTAAATGAGCTGGAGCTGCTTGCCGACAAGGAAAACGATCCGGACACGCTGGAAAGCGGAAAGCACGAAATTTCCGAGGATATGCGTTCCATCTTAAAAAAACGCTATCAGATGAGCGATGAAGAAATTGACCGGACGGCGGAAATTGCGGTGGTGTCCATTGATTTGCGCAACCAGTTTAACGAGGCACAGGCGGCGTTTTATGACGAGTTGGTTGAAATCGGGACAAATCCCAATGTTGCGGAACCTTTTTCCCGCCTGATGGCAGCGCGTGCCAGTGCGGTGGCCATGAACGAAAAGAAGACGGTTAAAGACGTTTTAGAGCGCTGGAACCTGAAATTTGAGCGCAAAACCCGTCCGATTGATTATAACGCGCTGCTTGATGATGAGATTTTGTTTCAGCCGGAAGCTTACGACACCCAAGGCAAAGCCAACATAAACACGCCGGAGTTTAAGGCTTGGTTTGGCGATAGTAAAGTCATGGATGAAAAAGGAAAGCCGCTAGAGATGGTTCATTTTTCTTATAATGAATTTTCTCAATTTGATAAAAGTCATGCAGGAATAAATAACGATGAATCTTCGATAGGTTTTTGGTTTGCTGATAGGGACGACTTTGCTTTTAATAATGAAAGATATCCTATAAGGTATGATGTTTATCTTAAAATGGATAATCCTCTTATTATAGAAGGAAACGGAACGGAAACAAATCCATGGGCAGATACTGATATTGATAACCTTGATTCGTACGCAAAATTTGAAAAAATGTTTAATGACCTTATGTATCAAGACCCCCAAATGTGGGATGAAAGAGTATATGAACCTATTTATGGCGGGTTTGAAACGCAAAAGGTTAAATTGCGTTTTTCAAACTTTTCGGAGAAAAAACAAAGAGAAATCATAAAAGGCATTATTGATAAGTTGAAAGCCCAGGGATATGATGGTATAATTATAAAAAATACTCGGGTTGACTCGCTTAATCCTGATGAAGGAATAAATCAGTATGTCGTTTTTGAGCCCAACCAGATAAAGTCCGTATATAACCGCGGGGCATTTGACCAAAATAATGACAATATTTATTATCAGGGGCAGATTGATAAAACACCAATAAAAATATCTGGCAATGAATTAGGGGAAATTAAGGATACAAATGATTTAAGGAGAAAGGCATATAAATATTTTCAGGAAAATTTACAAGGAAATTATGCATCTCATCCGGTTCTTGGAAAGATAAAATTTATTCGCAAGGGTATTGATAAGGTAAAATCCACAAGTGCAGATATAGATAAACTCAAGTTGGTTCCTAAAATTAAGGATATAATAGAAACAGCAACTTATTTGAGAAGTGAAACTCCCGAGAAACCGCATGGAAATATTGTTAAGTTTCATTATTTATCAAACAGCGTTAATTTGGAAGGGAAGAATATAGACGTATTTATTAGTATTGCAGAAGATAACGAAAGAAACTTTTTCTACAATATTAACAAAGATAAAAATCAACCCTCGCAAGATGACGCTGTACAAATGCGGTCCGGCGAGGGTCTAGCTGACAAGTCAGCTATTAATATAAATATAGCATCAAAAGAAGAAAATGTCAATAGTTCTTTGCGTCAGGGGGCGCCGGAAAACGCGCGCGGGGCGTATGATGCGGCAAAGCGGCTGATTACGCTGTTTGAGGGGGCGGATCCTTCGACGCTTATTCATGAGGCGGCGCACTTTTTCCTGGATGATATGCGGCGTTTTGCTGACAATGCAACGACGGCAGAGGAGCTGCAGGCGATTTACCGTTATGTCGGGAGTACGGACGGGGTATTGACGACCGAGCAGAACGAGTATTTTGCCCGTTCGTTTGAGGCGTACCTGATGGAAGGAAAGGCACCGAACTCTTTGCTGGGCAGGGTTTTTGAAAAATTTCGCAAATGGCTGCGGGCAATATACAGCCAGATTAAAAACCTTAACGTTAAGCTTGATGATAACATAAGAAAGACGTTTGACGAAATGCTGGGCGGGCGGAAGCTGGATTTTGCCTTGCAGATGAGCCGGGAAAGGCTGGCGGAGGACATCAAAGCGGGTAATATAGGACAGGCAGTCATCAATAAAGCCTTGCGGCTGTTGGAAGAAGGAAAGATGTCCAAGACGGATATGGAAGAGATGATCGGCCGCCTGGAAGACGGGAGGCTTAAAAGAAGCGACATCAAAAAATATCTGGAGCCGTTTGCGCAGAGTACGAACCGGCACCACGAAGCGGTTTACGAGCAGGATTATCAGCGTTACCGCCGCCGGTTGGAGAAGGGAAACGTAACTCCGGCGGCTGTCCGCAAAAAGATTGACCGGCTGCTTGAGTGGACCAAGCCGCGGACGCAGAACGGCAAAGTGGTGGGGCGGTTTCCGGATATTAAAGTAAACCGCTTTTTTGATGCGGTACGGGAGAATATTAACCTGAAGCGGGATGAAGCGTTAGCTAAGATTGACGCGAATTTGCAGCGGCTTGATGAAATCACGCAGAAAGGAATGTCTGGCGAAGACGGAAATTTTCGCAATGTATCGGATATTATCTGGGAGAACAAGGTGCTGGCAATTCCGGCCGGGCGTGCCAGTGTCGGTCTGATGGCAGATGTTTACAACGATATTGCGGAAATTTATAATACCGGAAGACTTTCCGAGCGCGTGACAGGTATGGTCAAGCGCGCGTGGCGCGAACGCCTGATTGGTGAAGCGGTGGCGGTTTTGGACCAGGGGCAGGGGACGAACTGGCGCCGGGAAAGTTCAGACCTTGCCAAAAGGATGCGGCGGTTCGGGCTTTCGATGTTTTCGTGGAACGGAATATTGGATGTATTATCCATGTTTGATAAAGGTTCCAAGAGCGGAGAAAGTGCGTTGTCGCGCAATTTGACGGTTTTTCAGGAAGAAAAGAAAATGCGTTACGGCGTTTATGAAGACGGGGAAACCGTTTCGCGCCTGATGGCCGGGGCGCTGGGGAGCGCTGAGAACGGCGGTATTTCGGTCAACCGTTATATCAACAAGGTTTTACCGGAGAAGTTTACGATTGAGTGGGGCTCCAACGCCAAACGTTTCAGCAAAGACCAGTTGCTGGATATTTACATGAAAGCAAAGGATCCGGAAACGCGCGAGATTATGGTAAACGATGACGTTTTACAGTTTAATGAAGAGTTCTTTTCCCGGGTGGACGAGCATTTGAGCGAACAGGACAAAGCGGTGGCCGAGGCATTGTTTCAGTTTTATGAAGAAACGTATGACAAATTGAACCGGTTTTATGAGGAGCATTACGGCATCAGCCTCGGACATCGGGAATTTTATTCGCCGCGTTCAATGGACAAGGGCGGAATTGACGTGGTTTCGGGGGATTTGCGAAGTTATGCCGGATTGTCGGCAATCAAAAAGCGGACGGCGAAAGGCGGACAGATAAAAATCAAGGGCGCGTTTAACGTGCTGCAGAACTACATCAACAATTCCAACCACTTTATTGCATTTGCCGACAAACTTCAGGATATTAACGCCGTTTTGGGCGATGCGGAGGTTAAAAACCGTATCTGGAACGTGTTCGGGAAAAAGATGAACGAGAAAATCGCTTATGAGATTTCGCGTTTTGCCAGCAATGACAAGGTTTATGTACAAGGTATCAACGGCATTATGTCCAAGCTGCGCGCCAATTATGCGGTGTCGGTGCTGGGGTTGAAACCGTCGCTGGCGATTAAGCAGCTGACGGGGTTTCCGGCGTATTGGGAAAACGTGCCGACCAAAGACTTTTTGGAAGGGCTGGCCGATTTTGCCCGGCATCCGAAGCAGGCGATTGAAACACTGGGCAATTCGCAGTACATGAAAACCCGCGGCACGAACATTATCAAGGATTTTGAAGAGGTTTCTAAGTCGGAAATGTTAAAGAACCTGGGAACCAAAATCGGTTTGCGGGAATTCCTGATGCTGAACATCCAACTGGGCGACCGCGGGTCGATTTATATGGGCGGCTGGGCGCTTTATAAATATATGCTGAAAAAGACCGGAGACCCGGCGCAGGCAATGGCGGAATTTGAGCGGATTACCAACGAAACGCAGCAATCGAGCTATATGAGCGAGCAATCAGCCTGGCAGTCCAATCCTTTCGGTAACTGGTTTACGATGTTTCAAAGCTCGCAGAACCAGTATTTGCGCAAAGAGCTGACCGCGCTGCGCGGGCTGGCGACCAAGCGAATGGATTGGGACAAGGCGGTAAAGACGCTGTTTATTTACCATTTTCTGCTGCCGATGTTTTTCCAGTTTGTTTCCGATGGCTTCCGCTGGGACAAGGACGCGCAGCTGCGAGCCGCGGCGCTTGGGTCGCTGAACGGTGCGTTTGTTTTGGGTAAGGTTATGGAGAGAATGGTTGATTGGGCGATTACCGGAACGTTGAATTATAAACTGGGGATAAAGGAATTGTTTCCGCCGGTATCAGTTTTGGAAAACGGAGCGAAATTTTTATCAGATTCGGTAAAATATGCGGTGGATGATATTTCGCTGGAAGATTATATGGAAGCGCTGCGGGGTGCGGTCAGAACCGCGGGCGAGGCAACCGGACTTCCGCTCAAGTATCCGATGGACGTGGCGGCGGCAAGCGGCGATTATCTGGACGAAGAGGAATACGGCAAGGCCGTGCTGCTGTGGTTGGGCTGGTCGCCGTATGCTCTGCGGGATTTGGAGGAATAAAAAAAGCGAATGAGGTTTAATTATTATTTAATGATTTATATTTTAGCTATATATTTATAGGTTGACAATAATACTTTTTGTATTACATATTGTTAACGAAATGTTAACTTTTTATTTAGGGTATGAATAATGTTTTCTTCTGAAAAGGTATTGCACGAAATTCTTTTTCTGTTATCTTTAAATGGTAATAGGATGAATCTGCTCAAGCTGATGAAAGAACTTTATTTAATTGATAGAGAATCCATAAAGGAGCGAGATACTTCAGTTTCTGGCGATATTTTTTTCAGTTTAAAACATGGACCTATATTAAGTCAAACGCTTAATATGTGTTATGATTTACCAAATAACGAATGGGCTGATTATTTGGATAACATATCGGCTAGATATTATCCGGATATTGCGGTTAAAAAAATGATAGAACTTGATTTATTAAGCGAAAAAGATAAAGAATACATTATAAGAATTTCCGAGCAGTTTAAAGATTTTACGCCTTTTAAATTGGAAGATTATACACATATGTTGCCTGAATGGAACTCTGCAGATGGGCGTAGCCGAAAAATCCGTTTTCAGGATGTTATGCTTGCACTAGGGAAGAGTGACAAGGAAATTGCTGAAGCTAAAGAAGAATATGAACAGTTGGATAAACTTTTCAGTTTGAATAAGGTTTAAGCGATGGACTATAGAGGCTATTGTTTATGGGCTCCAGATATTCCGAGCGTAGATGCGCCGCATTTTGTTGTGGTATCTTCAAGTAAAAATCCGCAACAGCAGTATTTGGTGGTCGCTATTTCTTCTATAAAATATAATGATATGGGAAAAGCCAAGTATTATGATGATGCTTGTGTCTTGTTAGAGGATGATATAAAAGATGAAAAAGGGAACAATATATTATCTAAGCCGTCATTTATACGTTATCAATATGCTCTAGCAATGGATGTGGATGAGTTGTTGAAAAAACAAGTTATAGGTGGATATAAGTTGAAGTGTAAAATTAATGATGACGTGTTAAGACGGATACAGGAGGGAGCAAAGATTTCTAGAGAATTATCTCCGCGTTTAAGAGCATTTTTTGATTATTTTTAATTTTATAACCTCTTGACATAGGGGAAAGTATTTTCTATTATACTAGCAGATTAAAGGCTGGACATAGTTCCGGCCTTTTTTGTCAGCAACTGCCCGCGCGTTAGTGCCGGGCTTTTTTTATGGAGGAAATATGACAGTCAGTTCAGGATTAGGAATCGTGTCGTATATCGGCAACGGTGCGACAAAAAATTTTGCGGTACCGTATAAGTTTTTTGATGAAGAGCTTGATGTTTACAAGAACAAGACATTTGAAAAGTTTGTGAAAAACGTTGATTATGTGATTTTGGGCAGCGGCGAGGATGACGGCGGAAGTATTGAATTTGCAACAGCTCCGGCGGAGGGTATGATTATAACGATTGTGCGCAGCGTCGTGCTTAACCAGCTGGTTCGGTTTATTGAGGGGGAGAATTTTCCTGCAGCCGATTATGAGTACAGCCTTGACCATATTGTGATGGCTTTGCAGGAATTGTATCAAAAAAATGCGCGTTGCCTGCAGATGCCGCCGGGCGAAGAGGATTTTGAACAGTTTATCAAGAAGTTTATCAAGCTTGACTACAGCGGGCAGGGAACCAGTTACTGGCAGGAAGAAAATTCCTATGACACGGGAGAATTGGTTCGGTATCAGGGATATTGGTGGATAAGCCTTGGAAAAAGCAACAGCGGCAACGAACCGGCTGACGAATCGGAATATTGGGAGAAATTTGCCATTTATAAGTCATACAGCAGCGATGAGCTGGACGGGCTGTTGGAACAAAAAGCCAATGCAACGGATGTGTATACAAAGGCGGAAGTTGACGGGAAAATACCGGTTGTGCCGCCGGTTATCAAAGCGTCAGACGTTTCTTTCGGGAATTGGGCGGAAGACAGCTATCTTGAAGGATATAGTTACAGCGCAATGGCGACGCTGCCCGGCGTTACGGCAGGCATGATTCCGATTGTCGCATTTAATCCGTCTGATGCGGAGAGCGGCAATTTAGCGCCGATTGCAACAGCGTACGACAATACGGTTAAGATTTTTGCCAAGACGCAGCCGGAAGCAGCAATTGTGGCGGCAAGCGTTATTTGTCAGTGAGGTGAACCATGAAAGGGATAACAAATGCAGTCGTATATTCCGGTGGCGGAGGTTCCGGAGATGTTATTTTTGCGGTAAACCAGACCGGAGAGGAGGTTGTTGCGGCAAACAAGCAGGTCTATCTGGTTCGGCAGATGAACTTTGAAACGAAGCAGTGGTCAGCATCTGGTTATAATAATGTAACCAATAATCCGCCGATGGTCAGATATTTTACGGATAATAATTTTATTATTTCAAAGGATTTATGGCGTTATAACGAAAACAGCGACAGTTGGGACAAAGAGGTATTTTCAAATATAACTTTACCGTCTTTTAGGATAATCGACATAATTGAGGGAAAGACCGTTTACAGTTATTATTACATTCGGAGCGGCGATTATTTGTCATGTTCCATTTGTGATTTAAATACGCAAAGACAGTTTCCCAATTCTATGGTATGGCTTGGCGACGGGTTGGCTCTGGCAATAAATCCGACTTCCGCCAAGGTGGATATTTATCCTTATGATTACGAAACAAACACGGTTGATACGACAGGTGAACCGCTAATAACTTTGAATATGCCAGTCGAGCAATCAAATACTAAGTACAGGGTTATTTTAGCAGATGGCAAGATATTGTATGCACATGACAGTGTTATTGATGTTTATGACCGGACAACTTACGGCCTGATAAGAACGGTACAGTTTCCCAATGCTTTTATGTTGTACGTTACGGGATTTGAGCCGGGAGATTATGTATTTGGCACGGATAGTACAGCCTATTACAGATTAGACGAATATCTGACTACGGTAAATACGTATAAAATTACGGAGAATTATTCTCTGGAAGCTGTCAATGACCCGTTGTTCAGCAAAATGAAAGGGCAGAAATCAGCAATTGTCTATAACATTGAAACAGGGGGTTTGCAGGTTGGCTTTGTTGAGGACTTCGGGGCGAAAATCTATCAGTTTGACAAGTCTGATAAGAGCTGGTCGGACATAACGCCGATTATAGACACGTCGGCTTTTGAAGTTCCATTAGATGATTCAGTCGTATTCCTTTCTTTGAGTGCTGACAAAACGCTTGCGGCATATTCTTACAGATATAGCAGAGCTGGGGCAACAAGCCGTATATATCCGTATTTTTTCAAGTTGGAAACGACAACCGGAGAATGGTTTGCTTATAATCCTGATAAGAAATATGTCATTCCTTACCAGACTTTGACAGGCTACACGACGGGTAAAACGCAGGACGGCAAAATAGAGGTTGCGACGGTGCTGCCGCCAAAAGTTTCTTTGACGGTCAATGTAACGCCCGACCCGGATACGTTTGAATTTACGGGAGCAGCAGAATGACGACATATAATGAACAGGTTTATGCAGGAATGCCGTTTCAATATAAAATCGTTAAAGACAGATATTGGGACAAGGTTGTCAGCAAAAGCATTACGGTTGATACGGTGGATGATGTAACATTGGAGCCGTACGACGGGGTTACGATTACGCAGGACGGTTCAATTTTGACGGTATCGTCCGGGTTGCTGCCGAACGGGAACAGTTATGCGGGTTATAAAGGGGTTACGGCTCCTGCGGGCAAAAGTTATCTGACCAGTGCCGACGGTATCCTGCCGGGAGCTTTGACGGGTGATGACGGTACAATGCAGGACTGGAACTGTTTTTACGACGGGGAAACCGAGTTTAACAAAGCGCAGAGTATATCCGGTAAGGTATGGCTTGGGCATAAGGTTATCGAATCGCACGTTACAAATCCGTTTCCGGCAGTTAATTTTACCCAAGTGGGGGAAGTTACATATTCGGGCTATGCCGCAACTTTTACCGACGGAAATTATCTGGTAGCAGACAAGAAACTGCCGAATGTTTCGTTTTTTCCGCAGAACTTTGATTTCACCGCCAAGATAACGCCGAAGACGCCTTCGGGATACAATACGGTTTTCAGAAACGCGACGACGAATGTCTTTTTCGGGCTTTACGGTGCGGCGTGGTGCGTCTATTCCGGTTCGAGAACGACCGGAGGTACGGCAACGGCGGATACGGCATATTGGATAAAAGTCCGGTCGATTTATGATTCCGAGACGAGTTCTTATACGTCGACGCTGTATGTTCTGCCAGACAAGGGCTCGTATACTTTGGAAACATTGCCGGCCTTAGCGGAATGGGAGCAGGAGGTGCAGGTTGCCGCCAATGTGTTTATGAGCGAGGAGAATTTCTGGCTCTCCAACGACGGCAACGCGTCGTTTAACGGTGATATGCAGCTTGACCAGATCGAACTAAAAACAGGGGGCGTTCCCGCATCCGGTGCGGAGACGGACTGGACAAGCTATTGGAAACCTTTGGATGTAAAGGGAATATAAGGGATGATAATATATTTTGGAATAAACGGTGATAAATATCACACATTGGTATCTTTGGAGTATCAGGGAATAAAAATTCCGGCAGGGTTTGAGTTTGACGGGGTTACGGTGAAAGCTCCGTTTACTTTTCTGTTTTCCAACAAAGATTTGCGTCAGGGGATTCGGGCAAGTTGTTTCCATGACTGGATGTGCAATCATAAAGACAGGTATCGGCGGGAAACGGCAACCGACGTTTTGGTAGAAATCTGGCGGGCAGACGGGCTGGAAGCCTGGAAAGCGTGGTTCGTGCGCTGGAGTGTCAATCTGTATCAGCGGCTGAAAGGGTGGAAGTGATGAGCGATACGGTAAAGCAAAAAGTTATCGAAAAATTGACTAGAAGGCAGCTGTTTATCATCTGCCTTTTTTTAATCCTTTGCGGCTGTGTGGTCGGCGTAGCTGCGGCAATTTATGCGCCGGGAGCATTGGCGGCAATTTTGGGGGCATTATGATGAGTTGGGAAGGAATGTGCGCCATTGCGGCGATTGCCGGGGTAGCAATGAACTTTATCCGTTTCGGCAAATGGCAAGGGGCGATTGAGGCGAAAGTTGATGTATTGGAGCGGGAATCTGCAGCGGCAATAAACAGGTTTGACGTGGTGGGCAAAAGGCTGGAGGAAAACAGCAAGCTTCTGGCCGAGCTTAATGCCAAGCTGGGGATTTTGCTTGATGAACATTATCAGAGGAGCCGGGGAGATTAGAATAATGTTGAATGGTGATGTTATAATGAAACGCATTGAGGGGCATGAAGGTTGCCGCCTTATGCCTTATTATGATACCAAAGGAAAGCTGACGATAGGTATCGGCAGGTGTATTGATACTAATCCGTTTACGCCGGAAGAATTGCGTGCGGTGGGAGACTATCAGCACGGAATTACTAAAAATGCCGCGCTGATGCTGCTTCGAAATGATATTGAAAAGTGTTTGAGATTATTAGAAAGTAAGATTTTCTTTTTTAAAGAGTTGGATAGCGAGCGGCAATATGCGCTTATAGATTTGTGTTTTCAATTGGGGATAAAAGGGCTGTTGAAGTTTCGAAAGATGCTGCGATATATGAGATTTCGGCGTTGGAATGAAGCAGCGAAAGAATGCCTGAATTCAAAATATGCGTCGGTTGATACGCCCAAAAGGGCGAGGCGAATTGCGGAACTTATCAAAACCGGGAAATGGAAAGAATGAAGGATATATGGATATACCGGCCGGATATTGAGGCTACGGCGCGCAAGATAAACCGAAATTTTGTTTATAATGGTCGCGGTAAAGCGTTTTGGGACGTTTTTGACCAAAGAAAGGCCTTAAAAGAGCAAATAAATGATATTTTGGAGAAAACACGTCGGCAGCCAAAAACGAAAATTGAGGTGCCTGATGACTAAATTTTTAACATATGCCGTGGCGGGGCTGCTGTTGGCGCTGTATATCACGGTAAGCTTGTACATCGAACGGGGCAGGGAGATTGCGGCATTGCAGGGCGAAAAGAGTGCCCTGTTGGGGAAAACATCATTTTTGGAGGCGGAAATTGCGAAACGAGATGAAAAGGCGTTACGAGCCGATAAGCGACTGTGCGAGATTGAGGAGGCAGCAGAGGCAGAGAAGGACAAGGGCGGTTTTAATTGGGACAGCCCTTTGCCTGCTGATACTGTTACTCTGCGGTTGCGCCAGGACTGAATATGTTTACGTCGAAGCGCCGCGCGAGCCGATAACGTGCCACCGGCACATGAAAACCTTTCTTGACATGGCGAAGTGTCTTGAGGTGTACAAGGCGAAGTATTAGGGGCGGACATATCTGGAAATAGCCGTTTTGCCAGCGTTGGCGGCGGGATACAAAAAGAGCACACCATGAGGGAGGTGTGCTTAACTTTAACCATATATATAAATAATAGAACTTTTGTTTAAAGTCAATAATTTTTTGAGGTTGATTTGAAAGAAATTTATATTGTTCATGCTGATGCGTATATAGGCTGTTACAAGCCGGGTAAATGCCCGATGATAAGCTATGCGCCGCGGGAGAAGTTTATTGATTTCGTGAAAGGGCTGCGTGAGGATTATCCAGACTTTAAGCTCCGGTGTGTGGTGAATGAGGGAATAAAAGAGCTGGTGCTGAAGAAAGTGCGAAGCGACAGGATGCAGATTTTATTGGTTAAAGAGAATCGGGCAAGATGACGGTGCTAATTTTGTGCTAAAAGTTCAAAACGAATCGGCAAAAAAGAACATCCCCTTGCAAACAATGCCCTAACTAAAACACAAAATAAAACACGGAAATACAAGGGGATGTATTGGTAGGCGCGCAGGGATTCGAACCCTGGACCCACTGATTAAGAGTCAGTTGCTCTAGCCAACTGAGCTACGCACCCATCATCAAAATGGCATTTGCCATCAAAACTGCCGTTACTATAACCAAAAGATTTTTTTTTGCAACCACTTTTTTTATTTTTTTTGATATTTTTTTTAATGCGCGGGTAAAAGCCTTGCAATATATTGATTCTGCGCTTATATTTCTTGTAAATTCTTGGAGAGGAAAATGCATTTTTATCAGGTTGGCGGTGCTGTGCGGGATATGTTGCTGCATAAGTCCTGCCAGGACAGGGATTTTGTGGTTACAGGCGGAACGGAAAAGGAAATGCTGGCCCTGGGTTTTAAAAAAGTCGGGAAAAGCTTTCCCGTTTTTCTGCACCCGGAAACCGGCGAAGAATATGCGCTTGCCCGCCGGGAGGTAAAAAGCGGCTTGGGTCATTGTGATTTCAAATTTGAATTCACGCCGGACATTACTTTGGAAGAGGATTCTCTGCGGCGGGATTTTACCTGCAATGCTTTATACCGAAATCCCGATACCGGGGAAATTCTGGATTTTCATCAGGGGAGGGATGATATTAAAAAGCGTGTTTTGCGCCATATTTCGGAACATTTTGCCGAAGATCCCCTGCGGGTGCTGCGGATGTGCCGGTTTGCAGCGCAGTTAGAGTTTGCCGTTGCGCCTGAAACGATGGCACTTTGTCGCCGGATGGTAGAAGAAGGGGCGCTGGCACATTTAAGCCGGCAGCGGATTTGGCAGGAAATGGAAAAGGCGCTGGGGTGCCGCGGATTTTATCTTTTTGTCCGGACGGCGCGCGAATGCGGTGCGTTGTCGGTGCTGCTGCCTGAAATCGGAGAACTGTGGAATGTTCCTGAACGCCGGGACTATCATCCTGAGGGAAACAGCGGGGAGCATACCGTTCTGTCGCTGAAAGCAGCTGATACGGACGACGCTATGGTCAATCTGGCTGTATTGCTGCATGATGTCGGAAAAACGGCTACGGATCCGCAAAAATGGCCGTCGCATCGCGGACATGACTTGCTGGGAGCAGAGATTATCGGCCGGATAGCCGCCCGGCTGCAAATCCCTGAAGCTTATGTCGGGTTTGCCCGTTTTTGTGCCTTAAACCATATGGTGTCGCATCGTCCGCCCGCGGATGCTGCCAGAAAACTTGCCCGGATAGCTGTTGACCTGCTTCGTTTTCACCGCCCGGACTATGTGGAGAGGTTTATTGCCGTTATGTCTGCCGATGTGCGGGGGCGGGACAAGCCTTTCGGCCGTGCCGAACAAAAGAATTTTGCCGCCATTGCCGCAATGCTGGAACGGTTTTACCAGAAAGCGTCAACCCTGCGCTTTTGCGAATATCCTGAATTCAGACAGGCCCTGGAAGCTTTGAAAGAACATCGGATAACATCCGTTCAGCTCAGAAAAAAAGAGGCGGAAATTCTGTTGCGGCAGGCGGAAATTTAATGTGCCTGCCCTGTACGGCTCTTTGAATCTTATAAATTGCCAAATCTTATAAATTGCCGATGCTTTCTGTGTAAATCCGATTTAATGCTTTAAAAAAAATAATATATATGTTTCAATCATCAGCGGAGAACTTTATTTTTTAACTTTATGGATTATGGTGCTGTTATGGGAAAATCGCTGAATTTAGCTCTGTTGCTGACTGTTTCTTTGCCGGCCGTGGCGTATGCCGTATCTGCCGCTCCGGCGGAAAAGGCGCCCGCGACGGCGTCGTCGGGAATTTATAAATTGGATGAAGAAAAAGCCGCATCTGCTGCTGTGTCGAAAGCAGCCGGAGATGCAGGTGCAGTATCGCCGGCTGCCCCAATTGCAGAGGAGGAAACAGACCAGCCCAAAATAATAAAAGAGGAAATCTCCGATGGTCATATTGAAAAGCTGGTGGCGCCTGATGGCAAGGTTATTGCCGAAAAAACGATAAAAGACGGCGAAGTCGTTAAAAAGGTGCTGAACTATTATCATCCCAACGGGCAGGTTTCCCGCAAGGTAACTACGCTGGATGACGGCAAAGGGTTTTATGCGGAAGATTACTATATGAACGGGCGTTTGGCAGCGCAGGCGACATATCTGAACGAGAATAATAAAATCGGCACCGAAAAGAAATACGACAACAACGGGACATTGCGGCAGGAAATTCCGTGGGTTCTGCCCAAAGAAGACGCGCAGAAGCCGTTGGCTGAACAAAAGACGATTCGCCAGGGCAACATCATCACATATTATCCCGACGGGCGTATAGCCGCATCGTTTCCAGTCGGTCAGGAAGACGGCAAAACCCTGTTTTTTAACCGTCAGGGCCGCGTGATAAAGGAGGTCGAAAATGCCCGGGTGCTGAATTTTGCTCCCGAACTGGATGCGGCGGATTGTCAGGACAAGGTTGTGAAACTGAGCTTGGAAGAGCTGGTTGAACTTTATGAAGATGAGGGGGATATATCGTATAACAAGTGCGGCTTGCCGTATCGGGAAAACTTTGTATATGAAATCGCCGATATGCGCGGTAATGCAGTGTCGAAGATAAGTTATGACGATACGGGAATGATTCGGCGCATAACCCCTTATGTCGGCGGTTTGAAAAACGGCGTCGAGCAAAAGTTTGACGCTTCGGGCAATCTGACTGCGGAAATAAATTACAAACAAGGGATAAAAAACGGAACCGCGAGCGGCTTTTTCCCGACCAAGGAGGTAGCCTTCCGCAAACGTTATGAGGACGGAAAAGTCGTTGGCAGGCTGACCTGCTATTTCCCGACCGGGGAAGTTGCCGCGGAGTTTGCATATAAAGACGGCAAAAAGGAAGGAACTGCAAAGATATACGGTCCCAATGCCCGCGAAATCTCTTTTGCCGGCGGCGAAATTGTCGGCGCTGCGCCGAAAGATGCCCGTCGCGCTCCGGAATCGTCCAAGCTTGCGGCTCTGTCCAATCCTGATCCGAAATGCCTGGATATAACCTCTAAGTTGGATGAACTGGCGCTTGATTTGGAAGCTAACGCCAATACCGTAACCAAAGCTTTTGCGTTGGATTTGCCGGATTCCTGCCGGGATTTTTCCTCTTTCAAACCCGAAAAAAGCAATTATGCCTGTTATGATGTCCTCAACCGTCTGCGTGCCGTGTTCCCGACCGGTTATAACCGCGGCGAATATGCAATCGAAACGGTTTATGCCGAAAACGGGCAGCACCTGTATGATATTCCGTACTATCAAAAACAGAAGCAGGGCTTTGCCAAAAAGTTTGACGATAAAGGTCATGTTGTCGCGGAGATTTATTACAGCCGGGATAAATTGGCGGAAAGTTCGCGCAGCTATCATGACAACGGAGCCGTCAAAGAAATGCTGACCATAGCAGACGGTGCGCCGCGTAAGCTCCTGGTAAGGTATAATAAAGACGGAACGCTGGCCTTCAGCCTGAATTATAATGAAGGAGAAAAGACGGATGCCTTTTTGGCCGAACCGCAAAAGAACAAGGATATTTATCTGAAATTCTATGAAGGCGAACTTGACAATATTCGCGAGGTGAATGCATCTAATCCGCAGAATTATATTGAATATAACTTAGCTTCCGGCGAATATACCGTATATAAGAATAGCGAGTTGATTAAAGGCGGAAAAATCTGCGGTTATGAAAATCGGACAGCAGATGCTGCACCATCAACAAGTGCCACATCTTCAACATCTGCTGCACCATCAATGAGTACCACACCTTCAACAGCTGTTACACCTGCGACAGATGCCGCAACGTCATCAACGGCTGCCGCATCTGCAGTGTCTTCCGCAACTTCAAGTCAGTCGGAATCCGTTTTGCAGCCTGCGCCAAAACAGGTTTCTGAAGCTCCGGTCTCTGCGGCCGGAACTCCCGCCGCTGCGGTTCCAACCTCTTCCTCGGCAGCGTCCGTTTCAGACGCCGCTCCGTCTACAGTAGCTCCGGTTTCTTCCGCGTCGGTAGCAGCACCTGCCTCGGAGGAAGTTCCGACAGCCGCATCGTCTGTGCAAAAAGCCGATATTCCCGTCCGGAGTGAAAAAAACGAAGTATCACCTGTCCTTCCGGAAGATGCTGCGCCGATGGTAGAAGGGCTGGAGCCTGTTTCTTTTGACGATATAAAACTTAAAAATGCGATTATCCCGACGGCAGAAGAGAAAAAGCAGGCCGAACTGGCAGCCAAAAATATCGGTCCGGTTGCCAAACCGGACATAGATGCGCTGGCAGATGTCGTTGACAAGGAGCATGTCAGCATCGGCGGCGAAAAAACTTCCGGCTCTCTGGCTAAAACCGAAAAATTTTATTATCCGAACGGCAATCTCCGCAAAACGATAAAAACCCGCGGCGGCCGGACGGAAGAAATTAAGGAGTACTCCAAAACCGGACTGCTGCTTACCGATACCGTTTACAAAGACGACGGCATTCTGATTGAAAAATATTTCGGTTCCGGAGAAATTCGCCGCAAGACAAATAAGGCTTATACAGACAATCCGGTAATGGCTTTTATATCGCGCGAAGATTTTTATGACAACGGCAAGGCGCGTTATGAGATAACCCGCAAACCGGAAACCTTGCTGTTTTCCGATAAGCAGTTTTATCCCGACGGTACCCTGAAAGTTGAAACGGTTCAGAATTCTCCGCTGTCATACACAATCAGCGAATACGACAAAGCCGGAAAGCTTGTCAAAGTTATAAAGCAGCTCGGCCCCAACATTTTGGAAGAGGTATATGATGCCTCGGGAACAGTCAAATCCCTGAAATTGAACGGAGCCGATATGCCGGTGAAATTTGCCAAAAACAGCAGCGGACTGTTGCGGGACAATATGAAGATATTTGCCAAGAACGGAGCAGTTTCATCAGAATTCAAAGCCGATGAAAAACAGAACACGCTGCTGGAATACTATAAAAACGGCAAGGTAAAGACCGAAATCGTCTTTTATAATAACGGCGAAATTTCCGTCAAAGCCTTTGACCGCGAGGGAGCGTTGGAAAAGTTCGCCTATCTGGCGCCTGACGGCAAATTACATCTTCAAAAGCCGTCCGTCCGTACCGTTTCGGCTTATCGCGAGCGGCATTGGGTCGATTATAATAATCCGCGTTGGATAGAAAATCAGGACCGTTATTCGGTGAAATCCGTTGCCCGCCTCAATTTGGACACCGCTGCGTATATTTTAGCCGAACTGGATATGCAGGCACCGGAAATGATGAAAAAGCTGTACGATATTTATAAATAAACGCGTGACAGTTGGAATAGGCGGAACAATGATACAGGTAAAACCGGCGCGTAACCTCACATAACGGGCATGGCGGCAAGTACAGCCAGTGTGTAACCTCACATAACGGGTATGGCGGCAAGTACAGCCAGCGCGTAACCTCATATAACTAACACGGTGCAAGTGCGGCCGGTATAGAAGGGCAGGGCGTGGCAGTCCGGGCGTATCTGCCCTTTTCCTATATTTGTTGCACCCGTAAATTAATGTTTGACAAAAAATAAACGGCGTTATATATCTCAAGCCGAAACAACTATATATATGTCAAATTTAATTAAAATGTTATCATTATGAAAACAGAAAAAATCAGTGTTGCAGAAATAAGCCGTTTGCGTGAAGCTGCAGAAATTGAAAGAAACACGCATCATGAAGTTATGAATCGCATCAGCAAAATCAGTTCTGTCCAAGTCGGCTTCAACTGGCTTCCTGACGGTCTTCCCGCCAAAGAGCAGATGCAGATAGTCAAACGCGGCAACCAAAAGGAAATTATGGCTTTGCTGACGGCGTATGCCAATCTCCGTATGTCTTCACACGATGAGGAACGGTTTGAACGCGTTAATATTGCGCCTGAGGTGCAGATGTATATTTTCCATCAGCCGATAGGGTTTGATGCTGCTCGTATTTATATGTTGGAGCACAATCGCCTGTGTCTGGACGTCGAAACGGAATTGATAAAGAAAAAGATGATGTCTGTTATTGCCAAAAAGCGGCTTTCGCCGAAAGCGGAAGTTTTCCTTCTGACGCATTGCCTGCATGAGGGAAAAGAGCAGGACAGCGATTCATCGTTGTTTCCGGTGCAGGAATATCTGGAAAAAAACAGACTTTCACCTCTTGGGCAACAGACATTGATGACGTATCTTAACGTTGGCGGCGGCAGGGACAGCTTTATAGATGCCTGTCGCAACTGTGTCAAAACGTATGTTGAACGGTATAAGGAACTATCCCTTCCGGCACAGCGCGAGATGGTTAAAAGCGGTGACAGCGAATTGATTATGTCCTATATTCTGTTTTCCAAAAGAGGTTTGGAAGCGGAAGAGGAATTGCTGGAACGCGGCAATCGTGAAGAGGTTGAAGCCTATTTTAAGCGCTATGCAACATTGTGAAAGAAACAACATGAAAATACAAAGCCCCGCAGCGTATGTCTGGCGGGGTTTTGTTGTTTTTGCTGCCGGGTTTGCACTCTCTCCGGCTAAAGAGCCCTCCCTGCGCGCTTTGCCGGCAGGTTGACATTTTTGCCGGTTCGTACGCTCTCGGGCTAAAACGTTTCCCAGTGTATTTTTTCCGGATTAAGCCTGTCTTCCGGTTGTTTAGGCGTTTCTTCCGGATAGCCTATGGTAATGATTGCTACGGGGAGCATCGTTTCCGGCATACGGAACTTTTTACGCAGGTTGTCAACGACCATCGGCATCGGCGCCGCACCGCAAAAACAGGCGCCCAGCCCTTTGGCATGGCAGGCCAGCAGCAGGTTTTGCGCAGCGAGGGAACCGTCAATCTGGGCATAGTTCCATCCCTCTTTTTCGCGGTGGAAACATTCTTCTTCGTCTGCGCAGACAACAATAGCGCATGCCGCATCTTTGGCAAAAGATGTCCAAGGCTGAATCTGGCGCAGGGTGCGTAAAGTTTCCGCATCCTGAATAACCAGAAAATGCCACGGTTGCTTGTTGTGTGCGGAGGGGGCATAACTTGCTGCCCGGATGAGTTCCAGAATTTCGTCTTTCGTCAGTTTCTTTTCCGGGTTGTATTTTCTGATAGAACGCCGGGTCAGTAATCCTTCATACAATTCCATGGGTAAACTCCTGTAAAATTTAGAAATCAGTTAACGCTTCTCTGCAGTTGCTCAATGTGCGGCAAAACCATATGTTCAATCAAAAAGCGAAAAGTCTTTTCCACCATCTGATCCGTGTTCAGAATAACCGGGTAAATGTCTTTCGGATTTTCCGCCTGTGCCAGTTTTTTGGTCAAAACGCCGTAAACGTCGGCCATGTCGGAAAGCGAAGCCATCAGTTCTGCGGCATAGTTAGGAATGGACAGTGTCTCGCAGCCGCCCCAAAAGCCTTCGACAAAGCCGAACTCAATCTGGTCGGCACGGCTATGGCATAATTCTGCCAATTCTTTCGTGTCGTTTTTGTTTCCGGAAAATTCCGGAAGTTTGAGCGTGTTGGTTTTGATTTCGACAAACATCTCGTCCCACAGCCCCATAAAAAACTTGAAAAAAAGTTCCGCTTCGTTTTTTGTCGTCAGCCTCGGTTGCATGTTTTCGGCAAACAGCGAAGCAATGACGTCCGTCGGGCGCAAGTTGGGATTAGGGCTGCAGACGGCTCCTGCAAACCGGAGCTTGACGACGCCGAGTGGCGCCGGGCAGTTATAATGGTCAAGAAACCGCTGGAATTTATCATCCCCAATATATACATTTTCGCTTTGCATTTTATTTCATCTTTATATATAATGACTGACATAACACAATTTAATGGGAGTTTTGCAAATTGTCCACTCTAAAATTATCGCTGTTATTATCTCTGGTTCTGAGCGTTTCGGCATGTTCGCAGTTTGCGCCGTTTGAAGACCGCCGCCGCGAGCCGGGGACGGAGTATGTGTATGTCGGTGCTTCCAAGCCCGGCCGGCCGGCGGTATGCTATAATCCTCTTTTTTATGATAAGGAAGAGGTAAAGGCGTTTGCCGACGGTTTGTGCCGGGAACATAAAGCCGGCACGCATGCCGAAGAGATACGCCGCGATATTTTTACCTGTCGGCTGTTTGTGCCTTCCAAAGCTTATTATAAATGTGTCGCCGATAAATAGGCTGCTTCTTTCTCCGCGGTGCGGGTGCCGGATTCAGGAAACGCGTCGCCTGTAGGCAATCGTTGCAAAAAAAAACGGTTTCAGGCAGCGCATAGCCCGTGCGGTATTTGCCGAAAAAGCCTGTTTCGGGGGTATGTATGGCCTGTGCGGCGTTCCTCGCAAAATATGCCGGAGGGAAAGAAACGCATTTATAAGAAAGGAGGACCAAATGAAAATATATATTTTTGATATGGACGGAACCTTAACTCCGGCGCGCCAGCCGATGACGCCGGATTTCAGCCGCCGTTTTCTGCCGTGGCTCAAGTCGCATCTGGCGTATCTTGCCGCCGGTTCCAATTATGAAAAGGTAACCGAGCAACTGCCGCCCGATGCCGTTGCCGCATTCAGCGGTATTTACAGCTCAATGGGTAACGTTTACCACCAGAAAGGGCAGGAAATTTATCGCAACGAAATTGTCCTGAAAAAGGAATTTCTCCAAACGTTGGAACGTTTTCGCCGCAATACCGCCTATCAGGGAAAGCTGTACGGCAATTATCTTGAATTGCGCCCGGGAATGCTGAACTTCAGCGTCTTGGGGCGGAACTGCCCGTTTGCGGAGCGTACCAAATATAACGAATGGGACAGCCTTCATCATGAGCGGGAAAATATAGCCCGGGAACTGAATGAGAAATTTCCCGAATATGAAACCAGCGTCGGCGGTAAAATCTCTTTGGACATTGTAACCAAAGGCTGCGGCAAAAGCCAGATTGCCCGGCGGGTGCGCGAAATGTATCCGAACCACAAAATCATCTTTCTCGGCGACCGTACCGAAAAGGGCGGCAATGACTATACGCTGGCGGAAGCCTTGCGTGCCATGGACAATACCGAGGTCGTGCAGGTCAACAGCCCTGACGATGTTTTGGCATATCTGGAAATATAAAAAAAGTTTAGGCCGCTGCTTATCGGCGCTTTTTCCGTCTGTCTGCCGACATAAAAGCATTGTCTGTACTGCTTATCAGCGCTTTTCCCGTCTGGCCGAATACAAAAAAAGGCCGGCAGGCACTGCCGAAAACTCCACAGAAAGCGCTTGGGCGATAGCCGGAAAACAGCGGCGCTTCAGCCTTAGGGAACGGTATATTAAAGCGCCACCATGACCACGCCGGCAATAATTACGACAAAACATATCAGCTTTTTTATCATAATGTGCGGCGTAATCGTTTCTTTGACGCGGATGTCAAACATCTTTTTCAGCGCCAGACTGATGAACAGCATAAAAATCGGCGCCGTTGCGTTAATCGCCGATGACGTAACCGCCGAAAGTTTGGACAAGGCGTAAACAGCCGCCGCTCCGCCCAGAAAACACAAAAATTCGTTCAGGCAGAATACTTTTGTATTTTTACGGTATTCGGCAAAGGTGCTCCGTATCCGTTCCGCCGATTTTTTGTGCAAAAACAGCAGGAACGGCAGCAGGAACGAAAAAATATTGACGTAAATGATTAGATTAATCCAGTTGTCGTCTTCCTTAAAGGTATATTTTTGCAAAACGACATAAAATGCCCGCAGCAGGGAAACAAAAACCATATAATAAAACGCCCGGTTCAGCTTCGGCATCTTAAAATCGTTGATGCTGAGGACAATCGACGCGGCAATAATCAGCAAAAATCCGGCGTATTGCGATTCTCTAAGCCGTTCGTCCAAAAACAGGTATGTCATAATCGGAATTGTAATCTGCCCCAGCGAAAACAGCGCAGAAACGATAGACGTATCAATAACTTTCATCGCTTTGTAATAAGGATAGAGGTATGCAACGTCAATAAATGCCAGCAGAAAATAAAACGGAATGGCACTGGGCGCAGGCAGGGTAGGTATGCCGAAAAACAAAAGCAGGGGCATAAACAGGCAGTTCATGAGCGAGATATAAAAAATCATGGTTGCCGGATGTTTGAATATGTTGTTGGACAGCTTGCATTCAATAATATTGGCGAAAGAGGAAAAGAACGGCGCCAGTAAAGCCACAAATAAAATAAACATACAACTCCTGTCTGCTGTTACACCTGCTTAATATATAATCGCCGGAAGTTAAGATAAAATGAATCTCGCCGCTGTTTTGCCTGTTTTTCCGCGGAAAATATAAAAAAGCCCTCCGTCAGGGGAGGGCTTATGGCAGACATCATAAACAGAGGCCTGTGTCAGTCAGCTGCGGATAAAACTCAGCAGCGGAGGCTGTGTCAGTTCCGGATAAAGCTTAACAGCGTATCCTTACGGCTGAGAGCCGTTCCTTTGATGATTTCGGCGGCTGTCTGCAAATAATCAAACAACAGAGGCGAAATATCTTTTTCATCGGTGTTTTTGACAAGCTTCTCCATAATTGTCAATAAATCCCTCTGTTTCAGCCGCAAATCAAAAACAAAATCTCTGCCGTTTTGCTGAATATGCAGCATATGCCCGTTGAACAACGCATATTCCTCAGGGCACTGGCTTAAGACAACTGCTCCGTTCGGATGGTAAATAATACCTTTTTCATAAAAGACGCGGCTTTCGCTGCTTAAAATCAGCGGCAGCGTTTTTCCGGAATAGGTTTCTCCGCAGCAGCAGTCGTAATAATGTCCTTTGTGAATGCAAAAACGGTCGTTGTTTCGAAGAAAATTTTCATTTTCGGGCAGAGGGCTGACATTTTCAAGCATCAGTCGGCAGTCTTTGTCAAACAGGCGCCCGTATCCGTTTCTTTCCAGGACGATAAAATTTCCTTGTTTTAGAAAAATAACCGCCTTGCAGTCTTTGAAGGATGCCAGTTTAAGCCCGCTTCGGTTGTATAAGTCCGCTCTTCCCCAGGGGTATGTTACGGCAATCTTTCCATCATCAGCGTCAGAAACGTTGGAAATATCGTCTTTATGCCCCAGACAGAGCGGAAAATTCCAGCCGTCTTTGCTGTAAGTGCGAGGGAGGTTGGGGTACAACATACCGTCTTGCTCCGAAACAATTGTTTGGTAGCGGCAAAGGTAGCGTACATTGGTAATTTCCGTCATGCGGTTTTCTTCAGAGCTGTAAAGCGTGTATGACGCATTGCCATTTTTTGATACCGCCATCTGGCCGTTTTCAAAAACATGGAAATCAGATACGTCGTTAAATTTCAGCCGGCAGTTATTACTGTAAACGGAAAGTTTGGACGTTCCGGGCTGCAAAAATGCAAAATATCCGTTGGGATAAAACTTCAGCGTCCTGTTTTCAAAATGCCTTTTACCTAAAAAACTCCAATAATTAGCTTGTTTGCTGGCACAATCCAAAAAGTCTTTGGCAAAATTCCATAAGTTTTCCATATATATAAGTTTTAGTGAATAATAATAAAATTAAACTGCGTTTATTTTATACGAAAATGTTTTTTTGTCAAGATAGATTTGTTTTTCATTGTCTTCGTTCTTCTGAAGAAAAAAAGACCGGAAAACCTGAGCAGATGTTGTCAGCATACAAAAAGAAGCAGAGCTGAAACTCTGCTTCTCCGAATATCCGGCATTGCTGCCCTGTATTCTGTTTTCTGCCATATACCGAAATCTTTCGCCATGCATATTGCAAAAACTGCACTTGTCTGCACCAGTTCGAAAACCGGTATCGGCTTCCTTATTATCTGGAGTAAAATTCGATAACCAGGTTCGGTTCCATCTGTGCCGCATACGGTACATCGTCAAACTTCGGAACGAAAGTATACTTCGCGGTCAGCTTTCCGGCATCAACTTCCAGATAGGACGGGAAATCGCGCGTCTGGGACTGAACAGCTTCCAAAACAATGGCCAGCTGCTTGGATTTTTCCCGAACTTCAATAACGTCACCGGCTTTAAGCTGATAAGAAGGAATATTAACCTTTTTGCCGTTTACGGTAACATGACCGTGATTGACAAACTGGCGGGCGGCAAATACCGTCGGAACGAATTTTGCTTTATAAACCAGATTGTCAAGTCTGGATTCCAGCAGGCCGATAAGATTTTCAGCTGTATCGCCTTTTCTGCGAATAGCTTCAACATAGTACTTGTGGAATTGCTTTTCAGAGATATTTCCATAATAAACTTTTAATCTCTGTTTTGCATACAATTGCTCACCATAGTCAGTCGTCTTTTTTCTTCTCTGGCCATGCTGTCCCGGAGCATAGTTTCTTTTCAAAATCGGGCTGTTCGCATCGCCCCAGAGGTTTTGGCCGTAACGGCGGCTGTTCTTCTTTTTGGCGTTAACAATACTTTTCATTAAAAAATCCTTTTTTCTTTGGTTAAATTATTGTCCCGATAGTTTTGTCGTTGGTGGTGCCGTTTCTTTAGTGGAAATCCGGCTCCGGCGCAAACGGGGCTTTCGCTTTCAGAAAACACAAAACGCAGTTTTACTCCGCGCCGAATGCCCTCTGGCGCAACCCTCTTTCTCGGAAGTGCTCCTAAAATACCGCAAAAAAATAATTTTGCAAGCATTTTCTTTAGAGTTTTGCCTGTTTTTTCATCTTTTTTATATGGAAATATGTTGAATATCCAACTGTAGAAATAAAACGTTGGTTTAAAATAAATATACCAAAATTTTAGAGATGTGTCAAACAAAAAAGTGGATTCAACCGGTTGAAACGGCATAACCATCAGTATTTTCTGCTGAATTTAAACCAACGTTTAATTTCAGCAGGAGCAAAATAATGAATAATTTTGACAGAGTAAATAATTCCGGTATAAATTCAGAAGATATGCAGCTTATCAAAAGTTATGATGCCCAAATAATCTTGAATAATGATGATAAAACGTTAATGCAGATTGGGATGAAAAATTTTACAGTAAGCGTTATTAAATGGAAAGATAGTTTTTATTCGGAGAAGCCCTATGAAATGGCAGGATTATCCGGAAATGGACAGCTTTTGCCTCTCTATGGTGTAAGCGACGATGTTGTCCATCTAAAAAACTTGGGTGAAGTTAAAATAATTTTAGAAAATATCAAAGATGGCAAATCAATAAATGATAAATCCTGGCTTGAAGGCATAGATCGCCTATACAATAAGGCAGATGAGGTTGAGGAAGAATGTTTTGCCCAGATGAATTATGATGAAGAGTATGGGGAATATTCTGACGCGGCATATAATGAAGAAGTTGTGAAAGATAAAAAGGATAACAATACCGCGCGCGCAAAGATTGAAGCCCGAAAACGCAATATCTTAAAAAGCCGTGAGCTCCGCCATGAAATGCAAAAACGATATCCGGAAGAGAAGGTATCCGGCGTTGTTTTGGCTGATAAAATTGCCGAAGATAAAATTTCCGGGGCTGAAAAACGGACAATAACGCCGGAAACAGGCTTGAAAATTCGCCGTAGCAAAGTGCGCGAATAAACAAATGTGAAAACACCCGGACGTCAAAGGGAAAATATCTTCCGCTTTCAGAAAACTTATCGGCAGCGTACATTCATAATGTATATTCTTCCGCAGAGACCTTTACCGTTTTAACGTGTCTTCCGCCCTTAAAGAAGATGAAGAACGCCGCGGAAAAACTAGTAAAAATTTTTCCGCACTTTGGCAAACAGAGGCTCGTTGATATCTTCCAAAATGCCGTCTTTAAGCTTGAATTGCCGGTTCATGCGTGCCGCCAGTTCCATATTGTGTGTGGCAATCAGTGCCGCCAGCCCGGTTTCCCGAATAATTCCCAACAGGGCGGCAAAAACCTCTTCTGCCGTATTTGGGTCAAGGTTACCGGTCGGCTCGTCTGCCAGCAGGAGTTTGGGAGAATTGGCCAACGCGCGTGCAATCGCAACCCGCTGTTGTTCGCCACCGGAAAGTTCTGCCGGCCGGTGCTTCAGGCGGTGAGAAAGGTGCAGCTTTTCCAGCAGAAAGGCAGCCCGTTCCGCTGCTTCGGCTTTCGGACGTCCGGCAATCAGCATCGGCAGCATGACGTTTTCTAATGCTGAAAAGTCGCCAAGCAGGTTATGGTATTGGTAAACAAAGCCGATATAATCGCGCCGGAGCTGCGTGCGCAAGTCGTCGGAAGCTTTGCCGATATTCTGTCCGTTTATGAAAATGCGCCCCGCTGTCGGTTTGTCCAACAGGCCGGCAATTTGCAGCAGTGTAGATTTGCCCGACCCGCTTTGTCCGACCAGTGCCGTAACTTCCCGCGGGCGGATGGCTAAATCAATGCCTGCCAGAACTTCCAGCGTTTGCTTGCCTTGTTTGTAATTTTTGACAATGCCGCTCAATTCCAGCACACAATTGTTGCGGGCATTGATGTTGTTGCCGGTTTCGTTATTCATAGCGCAAAGCCTCCACAGGATCCATTTTTGCCGCCCGGTACGCCGGGTATAGTGTTGCAAGGAACGAAAGCAGCAGAGAAATTCCCGCCACCGTCGCCACAACCGAAACTTCTACTTTTGCCGGCAGCTGCGACAGGAAGTAAATCTCCGCCGCAAACAAATCGCGTCCGGCAACCGACTGCAGAAACTGCCGGATATTTTCGATATTGTCGCAGAACAACAGTCCCAGCACAACGCCGAGAAAAGTTCCGACCACGCCGATAAACGCGCCGTCAAGGAAGAAAATGCGCATAATCATTCCTTTGGTTGCGCCCATCGTCCGCAGAACGGCAATGTCGCGCCCCTTGTCTTTGACCAGCATAATCAGTCCGGTGATGATGTTGAATGCCGCCACCAGAATAATCAGCGTCAGGACGATAAACATCACGTTGCGCTCCACGTCAACGGCATTGAAAAAGGCGGAGTTCGTCTGCCGGTAATCATAAATGAAGGCACGGTTGCCCGAACTTTCTATTGCCGCGCCGATAAGCTGGCGTGTATAGTCTAAATCGGCATCTTCGCGCAGCGTAACGTCAATGCCGGTAACGCCGTTGCCGAGCGAAAAGAATTTCTGCGCCGCGGCCAGTGGCATAAAGACAAAATTGGCGTCATATTCATACATTCCGAAATTGAATGTTCCGGCAACGCGATAGCTTTTCATCCGCGGCACCGTCCCAAACATGGTGATTTTTCCGTTCGGGGAGAGCAGGGTGATTTCGTCGCCTTCGGTTACGCCGAGTTTGTCTGCCAATCTGGAGCCCAAAACGACAATATCGCCGTCAAACAGTTTCAGGTCAAAATTTTTAAATCCGTCGCGCAAAACCTGTTTTTTCTGCAAATCTGCCCCGTTGACGCCGCGCACCATCACGCCCTCGGCAGAATTTCCCGCCGTCGCGAGCAGTTGTTTTTCCACCATCGGTATGGCGATGTTGACGCCCGGAACTTTTGTTTCAAGGGCTTTGACCGCTTCCTGATAGTTGTCAAACGGCGTATTGCGGATGGCTGCAATGCTGATATGCCCGTTGATGCCGAGAATGCGTCCGAGCAGTTCGGCCTTAAATCCGTTCATGACCGAAGTAACGATAATCAGCGTTGCCACTCCCAGCGCAATGCCGATGAAAGCAAACGAGGTGATGACCGAAATAAAGCCTTCTTTCCTTTTCGCGCGCAGGTATCTTCCCGCAACCATGTTTTCAAATTTGGAAAAAATCATCTGCAAAATACTCCTTGTCCCCCTACCATATCTCGCCCGGGCAAACTTGCAACCTCAAATCCAGTTCTGCCCACAAAAAACATCGGAACCGGCAGGTACGGGAAAAGTTTCTTATAAGGAACCGTCTCAAATAAAGGCAGTGCCGTGGCTATAAATCACATAGGTATTTTACCGCAAATGATAAAGATTTATTGCTGTAAGCCGCAAAGGTGTTCTGCCATCCGTAACGATTTATAGTGCCGACGCTTTTCGGGTAACGGCGATGCCGAAATGCAATGGGCTGAAAAGTCCCATATTTTAAATTTCCATATTTTAAATCCCACGCTTTGCAGCGCAATACAAAAAAAGAACCGCGTTTCACAACGCAGTTCTCAATTCAAATACTTAAAATAATCTTACCGGAAAAGTTCCTGCCTCGCGGCAACCTTTCCCGTCATGCAAAACAAAAATTTGTAAAAAAAAAAACAAATTTCTGCAACATTACAAACAAAAATAAAGTTTTTGGCGGTGGCGCCGCCGACAACTTAAAAACAGAACAGACCCTGTTGCTCTTTACCGCTGTAAAGCAGTTTCCGCTCTGCGGCAGCGGTTTACAGACCGTCCCATTTGTCATGGCGTCCTTGTGAACCGTTGTTTTCCTTTTTGCCTCCGTTTTTGCTTTTGCCGTTTTTATTGCCGTTCTTGCCCTGTTTTCCCCCTTTGGAAAGGAAGTCGTACTTGACACGCGGCAGATAATCATGCAGGCAAAAGCCTCCGGTTACGCTGACTTTTGCGGCAGCCTTGCTCATGTCTCGGATAAAGGCGACCGGAATAAAAAGCTTTTGTCCTTCAGCCGTTTTCAACAGGTGGATAACGGAAAAATCTTCCGAACTGCTGAAATAGGCTTCCGCATACCAGCCTCCCTTGTTGATAAAGTGGATAACGGCTTTTTTGTCCGTATCCAAATATCCCCACAGAGATTTAAGTTTACCGCCGGTATTAAGCGTCTTCAGATGGCGCAGGACAATGTCAATCGCTGTAACCGCCTCTGCAGAAAACAGACAGCTGTCTTCGGCAATAACGGCCAGAGAAGTGACATCGCTGAGCGAGTTGCGCAAAACGATGCCTTCCAGAAAGTCGAACATACGTTTTTGCGTAACAGTCGGATAAGCTGTTACAAATTCATTGAAATCGGCAGGCTTGTTATTTTTTGCTCTGCCTAAATTCTTGTTGGCAAGGGCTGATAAAAGCTCCTTGGCATCAGACCATTTAACGGTCTTTACAATTTCTTGGTTCATAAATATATATTTTTAATATTAATACGCATTTAAGTATAACAGAGTCTGTTTTTTTGTCAAATATTTTTTTATTATTTCAGTTTAGCCAAATCTGCAGCGATAACCTGGGCTAAATCTCCGATGAGGCGGCTCTGTGCCGGAATATAGGCATCATAGCTTCCGTCAATTTCCGTCCGGCGGTCAAAGCGTCCCTGTTTCAGGATTTTTCCCTGTTTGCTGCGGATAAAATAAGAGGCTTTTAATGCTGCCATTTCGTCAAGCCTGCCGCTCATATCCAGTATTTCGACGGTAACGGCATATTTGTAGTTTTTCTTTAGCGTCGTCTGGTTCTCAATCATGGCGTTGGGCAGCAGCATTCCCAAATCTTCATTCAGAACCCGTTGAACCAGCCGCTCGGGAGATGCGCCCCAGCGGTTAAATTCGTCGATTCTGACCTGATAGTTTTCCTCTCCCAGAGTCGTAATCTGCGGTCGTGCCTGTTCTGCCGGCAGCAGAACCTGTCCGACAAGCACCATTCCCTTGACTCCGGGATAAGTCGCGTCGGTTGTTTTTACCGCGACCGGCTGAAAAAAGTTGGGGGCAGGGCTGGAACATGCCGCCGTTGCCAGAGCCATAATCGCAATCAGAATTTTTTTCATGTCATTTTTCCTTTCTCAATATATACAGAGCTTATCTCGATAAGCAATATCGGGCATCCATTTTTTCGTATCAAACCTTGCCTTTTGCTCTGCGTCGGTATTTCCGCCGCTGCTGCATTGGTACTTGGTTTGCTGCCGCCGTTAGTATTCCTTTCCCGTGATGACCGCATTCGGGTACATCTGCAGATAATCCGTAAGGTTTTTCAAAGAAGCTGCCGCCGCAGAGAAGCTTTCAATCATTGCCGCAATGCCTGCCGCGTTTTCCCCGACCATCAGGTCAAACGACTGCGCCGCGCCGCCGACATTTTGTGCGGCATTGCCGAGCTCTGATACCATTTTGGCCGTATTGTTCTTGTTTTCTTTCAGGATATGGTCAAACGTATCCATTGTCGAATTCATGCGCTTAAGCAGCGGCGGGAGTTCCTTGTTAAGCGTTTGCGTAATGTTGTGAACGTCGCTGGCAATCTGTGTAATCGGCATAACCTGCAGGCTTTTGGAAATTTCCGAAAACGGCGACCCGATAGTCGGGATTTCAAGTTCGTTTTTAGCCTGTTCGTGCAGGACGGCCTTGGAATTTGGGAACATGTCCAGTTCAATCAGCAGCTGCCCGGTAATGACTGAATTGATGGCCAGTTGGGCGCGCAGTCCGTCGCGGATAAATTTGTCCAGCCTCTCCTTTTCATCGTGTGTATCCGTAATCAGCGAGCGGCCGTTGTAGATTTTGGCATATACCGGAATCAGGAACTGGAGCGTATGCAGGTTGGCTTGCAGGCGAACCTCTGAAACCTCGCCGATTTTAACCCCTTTAAACAGAACCGGTGCGCCGACGTCAAGCCCTTTGACCGATTCGTCAAAATACATGACAACCGTCGATTCGTCGTCCGAAAATTTCGATTTCAGAAAATAGGCAAACATCAGGAACATGGAAATCAGGCCGATGCTGACAAATAATCCGATTAATTTCATGTTAGGCTGTTTTATCATTATTTTTTCCTCTGGTTAAAAATTCATAAATGTCCGCATTCGGCGGGTTTTGCAAAAGGTCGTTCGGGTTTCCCCTGCCGGTAATGTTTTTGACGCTGCCGTCCAGAAAGATGGAGTTGGTGCCGATGGCAAAAATCGACTGCAGTTCGTGCGTAACGACGACAAACGTTGTGCCGAGATTCTGGTTTAATTCCAGAATCAGGTCGTCCAGCCGTTTGGAACTTATCGGGTCAAGCCCGGCCGACGGCTCGTCGCAATAGACGATTTTCGGGTCAAGCGCCAGCGCACGCGAAAGGGCGGCGCGTTTTTTCATGCCGCCGGAAATCTCCGACGGGTAAAAGTCTTCAAAGCCGTACAGGCCGGTCAGCGCCAGTTTGTAACTGGCCAGCTCTGAAATCTCCTGCGGTGTATACGCCGAATACAGTTCCAGCGCCATCGCGACGTTTTCCTTGAGCGTCATGGAAGAGAACAGCGCGCCGCTCTGATAAAGGACGCCGCAGTTTTTCATAATTTCCGTTTTGCTGCGGCTGTCTGCTCCCGAAAAGTCTTTTCCGTCGATGAGCACTTCGCCTTTGACCGGCGTTACCAGTCCGGTCAGAACCCGCAGCATGCTGCTTTTGCCGCAGCCGCTGGCGCCCATGATGATAAAGATGTCTTTTTCGTTGACGGAAAAATTGATGTCGTCAAACAGGACAAAGTCGCCGTAAGCCACTTTCAGGTCTTTGACGGTAATGATTTCCTTTGTCATATTCCCATCTCCTCCAGAATAACCGTCAAAACACCGGTCGCGACAATCATCCATACCAGCGCCGTTACAACGGCTCCCGTCGTCGCCTTGCCGACGCTGTCGGCATCGCGTCCCGCGTTAAGCCCTTCGTAACAGCCGCACAGCGAAATGATGATACCGTAAACGACACTGTGCATCAGCCCGACCAGAATATTTTTTAAACTCAGCGCCTTAATTGAATAATCGAAATAAGAGGATGAAGACAAGTCCAAAAAGCTGACGCCGACAACCGCGCCGCCCAGAATGCCGAGCGCATCGGCCAGCAAGGTTAAAAACGGAATGGTAACAACCAGCGACACCAGGCGCGGCGTTACCAGATAGTCGGAAATTTTGATGCCAAGCGTTTTCAGCGCGTCAATTTCTTCGTTAACCTGCATCGTGCCGAGCGTGGCCGCATAGGATGAGCCGGTACGTCCCGCCATGATGATGCCGACCATAATCGCCGCCATAATGCGCGTCATGCCGAGCGCCACCATGCTGGCAACATAAATGCCCGCGCCGAAAGTCCGCAGCTGCAAGGCGCCGACAAAAGCGAGAATCAATCCTACCAGAAAGCTGACCAGCGCAATAATGCCGACGGCTTTGTAGCTGCAGTCACCGAAAATAAACCAGAAGTCTTTGCGCCGCCAGATAGCGCGCCCCGAAAAAAAGCGCAGCAGCGACAGATTGGTCTCGTGCATAAAGCGCAGGGCGCTTTTTACCTGTTCATATATGATAAAACTTTTTTTGCCAATCCGCTCAAGCAGCCCGCTTTGCGATACGGCATCTTTCGGCGGTCTGTTTTCCACCTTGAGCGCCAGTGTCAGCATATCCCGGATATTTTTCGGCAGGCGGCTTAAATCCAAAGTAAGCCCTGTCGCTTGGATTTGTTTGGCCAGCCCGAACAGTTCCGCTGCCGGCAACGAGGCATAGGGCTGCCCTTCCGGGGTTTCGGCAAAAATCTTTGTCTGGCCGCGTTCTTTCAGCTGTTGCAGACGTGTCGAATCAAGGCCTGATGCGGTATTGTTCTTCAACTTTTCGGAAGAGCCGCTGTCAGGCTCACCGTAAAGCAAAAGCACAAAATCCCCGTTATTTTCTTTTAGCGTAACTGCCATGTCTTCTTTTCCGTTTATTTTATTCAATCTTTCCGGCTTTTTCCGGTTTTGCCCAAGTTCTTGTTTCTTTTTGTTTTGCCGGCTTTAGCCAAGTTCTTGTTCCTTTTTGTTTTTTCGGTTTTGCCCGTTTTTTTCAGTTTTCTGTACCTCAGCGCTCCCAATAAGCCTTTTTTCGGCCTGCAGTAAATTGGCTTCGGCCGTTCTTTCGTTTTCAGGCATTTTTCAAATTCGCCCGGCACACGTCAACAGCTGCCTGATTTGCGGTTTCGTGCGCTTCCTGTTGGGATGCTCCTTTCAGAACGGCCGCAGTAAACGTTCCGGCAAAGGCATTGCCTGCACCAAAAGCGAAAGCCTGCCTGATGCCGCTGTTTTTGACAACGGTAACGTCGTCGCCGTATACGCGGCTTTCCTTGGCCATATCGGTCAAAATCAAATATTTGAGCCCGTAGTCCTCTTTAAGGCGGAGGCAGAAATCGTCAGGGCTGCCGCTGATTTTCAGCATCGCTTTGAGCGTTTTCAGCTCGTCGGTATTAAGTTTGAGGATATTGGCTTTCGTCAGCAGTGTTTCAATCGTCTGCTTGTCGTAATATTCCTGCCTGATATTAATGTCAAAGAACTTAAGGGCTTTTTCCGGCGCACAGTCGATTAAGTCCAAAATCGTATTGCGGGAATAGGTTTTTCGAAGAGCCAGAGTGCCGAAAAAGACGGCATCGGCGTTTTTGATGCAGGTTTCTGCCGCTTCCGTATACGGAATATAGTCCCACGCCGCATTTTCCAGAATATGGGCCGTATGCCCGCCGCTCGGACTCCTGAAGATAAGGACCCGCCCGGTAGGATAGGGGGTAATTGCCAGCACGGGTTTTATTCCGAACTTATTAAGTTCCGCAACCACTTCGCGCCCGAGGTCGTCGGCGCCTATGGCGCTGATAAGGTGTCCGTCCGCACCTGATTTTACGGCATAATGCAGAAAATCTGCCGGTGCGCCGCCGAGCTTTCTGCTGTCGGGCAGGATATCTGATACAATTTCTCCGATGGCTGCCACTTGTGGCTTTTTTGTTTTTCCGGTCATAGCGCCTCTTGTTAAAAAAAATTAAAATTTAGTTAATACGATAATCTTGTTTTTTCATAGAGTCAATGCCGTTCATATTTGTTCAACCGCAAATCAAGGCTTTCTTTCAATAATTGCCTGACATGTGCCGCGTCCAGTTTGCACAGGTCCGTGCCGTGGCTGATGCGGTAGGCGGACTTATAGTTTAAACAGTCTTTGTTGTTGCGCATCTGCCCATAGCTTGAAAGGGTAAACGTAACCTCTCCGGGCTCTTTGCCGTAAAGGGCAATGTTTTTCATGACCGACGGGCGTCGCAGGATTTCCCCGTCGGCGCCGACAATCGCCAGACACGTATGTTCGGGCAGGTAATATTCGCAAAACAGGTTGTTGTTGTCAAACGCAAGGATAGGCTTGTCTTTGGGAACAAAGGCCTTGATGTCATGCGCCAGATTGTAAAAGCCTCGGTCAAAAAATGCCGCCTTGAAATCACTGTAAGTGCCGGCAAAACCAAGCAATGCGATAATAATGAAACCTCTGGGCAAAAAGGAGCTTTTTGCCAGCACCGCCGCACCTGCGGCATACCATATCAATGAAAAAATATACATGTAGCGGGTTGTAACCATCGGACGCACCATAACGGACAGCAGGATAAGCAGCAGATATGTCGCCAGCACAGTTCCTGCCGTTGTAGTAAGCAATTTGCTGTTTGAATCTGGTTTTGTCATTTTGCCGCCGGCTGTGTCCGTCACGCCGCATATGACGATAAAAGTCAGGGATGTTGCGGCAAGGGTTGTGGCAATAAAAAACGGGGATTGCCAGATTTCTGCCGCCGGCGGAGTTGTGAAAAATTGCGCGCTGACTCTGACGAAATCCATTGTAACGTACCAGTTCCGGCTGATTTCCCCGCCGGTAGACAGCGGTACTGTCAGCCATGGTGCGAACAGCAGCGTCGCTGCTCCGGCTGTCGCCAGAAAAGGCTTGAGCTGTTCAAAGCGCCGTGCCCGCAGAATGTCTGCCAGCAGAAAAAGATACAGGAACATCAGCCATAAGGCACAGTAATAATGGGAATACAAAGCCAAAACCGTCGCTGCTCCGAGCTTAAAGTAATCGCGCAGCTCCGGCTGTTCCGAGACCCGCAGGCCGTAGACCAGTGCCGCCAGCATCAAAAAAGCGGAAAGCATATAGGTTCGCACCTCAAATGCCAGCCACAGCGATTGAGGCATCAGCAGCAGCAGAGCCGTCAGCCATAGAGCCGTCCTGTCGCCGTAGTCTTTTCGTACTTCCGTTACGGCAAAAAGCTGTGCCGCAAGCAGCAGAATATATGAGGCGAAATGGGCTCCCCATATCTCGTATTCGTTCGGGAACAGCGCCAAAATCCATTTCAGGTAAAGGTAATAGAGCGGCGGCTTGGAATCTTCGGTTAAAAGCAAATGGAACATATCGCCCAAACTGTCTTTGGCCATCAGAACCGAGTATATTTCGTCAGTCCATAAGTTCAGGTTGTTGATAAGCAGGCCGTAAAGTACTGCCGTTATCCCAATGAGCAGGCAGGCTTTTCCGGTGAAACTGTGCCGGATTGTTGCCGAAACGAGTGCAATATATGCGGAAATGTGTGGAAACTTTGTTAAAAAAATACGCATAATCAACTGCTTTCATTGTTAATTTTAAGCCGAGTATAAAACATTTCCCGCCTTGAAGTCAATCGCTGCTCCATACCTGTAAACAGCTATTCTCCACACTCGGGAAAATCGTAAAGCCCCCGTTTATTGCATTACGGTAAGAAAATCTTCTCTCTGATTATAAAAGAATCCCCTCTCAGATTATAAAAAAAAACGCCGCCCATATGCCGGTACGGCGCTTTTCCCTCCCTGAATATTCAGGAAACTCTGGTTTGGCAAACCCGTTTTTTCCGTTTCAGACCGTTTCGGTTAAAGCCAAATTCGAAAAAAGCCGGTTATTTTTTCCCGTTTTCTTTTTCAAAATAGCTGATAAGCCATTCATAAAACGGGTTGGCAAACTCTTCGTTCAGTGCCCGCGCCTTTTCAAGGCTGAGTTCTTTTTTGGCAAACGCCGCCTCGGTCAAAATCGTGCAGGCATCTTCCCTGATATCGGCCGAACCTCCGGAAATCAGCCATTCCTCGGTTGCTTCGCCTCGCTCGTCCAAAATCTTAACCGTGCCCATGTCCAGAGCCATCAAAGTCGGCGCCCGCCCTTGGATAACCGTAAGCGGCATATCGTCTGCCGGCAGCACAACCCGATAAACTTTTTGGCTGAGCACAAGCTTTTCCGGCATATAGATTTTTAAGTCGATATTTGCTGTCATGGCTTATGCTGCGCCTTTCATCTGTTCGGCCTTTTCCAGCACTTCTTCTATCGTTCCGACCATATAAAAAGCCTGTTCGGGAATATCGTCGTACTTGCCTTCCAAAATGCCCTTAAAGCCTTTAACGGTATCTTCCAGATTGACAAAGCGGCCTTTCTTCCCGGTAAAGACCTCGGCGACATGGAACGGCTGCGACAGAAACTTCTGAATTTTCCGGGCTCGCGAAACTACCATCCGGTCGTCATCGGATAACTCGTCCATGCCCAAGATGGCGATAATGTCTTGCAGGGAACTGTATTTCTGCAAAATCTCCTGTACGCCGCGGGCTACATTGTAATGCTCTTCGCCCACAATGTCGGGATTCAAAATCCGGCTGGTCGAATCAAGCGGGTCAACTGCCGGATAAATGCCGAGTTCGGAAATTTTTCGTGACAGAACCGTCGTCGCGTCCAAATGGGCGAAAGTCGTAGCCGGCGCCGGGTCGGTCAAGTCGTCGGCCGGGACGTAAACTGCCTGTACCGAAGTAATGGAACCGTTTTTCGTTGAGGTAATGCGTTCCTGCATGGAACCCATATCCGTACCGAGTGTCGGCTGGTAGCCCACGGCAGACGGAATACGCCCCAGCAGCGCCGAAACTTCTGACCCCGCCTGTGTGAAACGGAAGATGTTGTCAACGAAGAACAACACGTCCTGATGTTCCACATCGCGGAAATACTCCGCCTCGGTCAGCCCGGTCAAAGCCACGCGGGCACGTGCTCCGGGCGGTTCGTTCATCTGTCCGTAGACCAGAACAGTTTTTGACTTGTCGCCTTCAAGGTCGATAACGCCGGATTCTATCATTTCATGGTACAAATCGTTGCCTTCGCGCGTCCGCTCGCCGACACCCGCGAAAACCGAATAGCCGCCGTGTCCTTTGGCGATGTTGTTAATCAGTTCCATAATCAACACCGTCTTGCCAACGCCTGCGCCGCCGAACAAACCGATTTTTCCGCCTTTGGAATACGGTTCAAGCAGGTCGATTACCTTAATGCCGGTAACAAAAATTTCCGGGTCTGTCGACTGGTCGATAAATTCCGGCGCCTCGCGGTGAATCGGCATATACTCCTTGGTGTTGATTTTGCCGCGTCCGTCAACTTCGTTGCCGACAACATTGATAATGCGTCCCAAAAGTTCCGGCCCGACCGGAACCGTAATCGGCTTTCCCGTATTGTAAACTTTAATGCCGCGGCTCATGCCGTCCGTGGTATCCATCGCAATCGTGCGGACGATATTTTCGCCGAGGTGCTGCTCTACTTCCAACACCAGGCGCCGCCCGCCGACTTCGCATTCCAGCGCGCTTAAGATTGGCGGCAGAACTTTGACGTTTTGAAATTTGACGTCAACAACCGCCCCCATAACCTGATAAATTTCGCCGAGTTTGTCCGAACCCTCCTGTTCCTTTATCTTTTGGCGCAGCTCGGCCAGACGCAAATCCGCCTCTTTTTTGAGGTCTTGCATTTCCGCTTTTTCTTCAGCTTCTTTTTTCTTTCTTGCCACCATCTCTTTTTTTACTCCTAATGTTTCTCCGCATAAAAGCGCTTTGTTCGCTGTTACATCGCCTCTGCCCGGCGACATTCCTCTGTCATATCGTCTCTGCTCAGGCGATATTTTACTGTCATATTGCCTCGCCCGGCGACATTCTCCTGTTACATCGCTTCTGCTCCGGCGACGATTTCCGTAAGTTCGGTCGTAATCGCGGATTGCCGCAGACTGTTGTACTTAAAGGTCAGCGAGCTTATCATATCGCGGGCGTTGCGGTTGGCATTGTCCATTGAACTCATGCGTGCCGCATGTTCGGAAGCCTGCGAATTGATGAGGATTTCAAACATGGCCGTCCGCATATAAACGCGCGAAAGCTTTTGCAACAGCCCGAGCTTGTCTGGAAGATAGCCGTAAAAAGCATCGCCGACCCGATTCAGGCTTTCGTCTTCCGGTGCCGTAGCAATGTCAAACGGAATCACCTGTTTGGAAACCAGCGTCCGCGACAGTCCGGATAAAAAGTCGCTGTATACGATTTCGCAGATATCTGCGCCGTATTGCTCTTTCTTATTCCAGACATCATGCAAAAAACTCATCGCCTCTTCGTAGATTAAGTGTTTTTTGATAACATTCGGATAGCTGCCTTCGATTTCGGTAACGCCGAGCCTTTTTAAGCCGGACAGCCCTTTTTTGCCGTAACAGAAGACCACCGTCCGTTTGCCCTCTTTGTGCAGTTCGTCAATGCGCCGCTTGGCTTCTTTGGCAATCTGCGAATTGTAGCTGCCGCACAAGCCCCGGTCGGATGCCAGAACAAATAAGGCATAGACTTTCGGATTCTTTGGCTGCACGAGCATTTTCGGCAGCATATACGAAACGCCTTTTTCAGCAGCCTCCTGCTTGAGCGAAACCAAAACGTTTTTGATATTGCCAATCATCATCTTTTGGAACAATTCGCTTTTTTCCAAAGTCAGCTGGGCGCGGCGGAATTTGGACGCCGCGACCATCTTCATTGCCGAAGTGATTTTCTGTGTCGACTTAATGCTTTCAATCCGGGTTCGGAGTTCTTTTAAGCCTGCCATAATCTGCCCTCTTCGCTATGCACTGTTTCCATTATGCTGCTTTCTCCACCGCTTTCTTTTTAAAAGCGTCAAGGCATTGCTGCATATAAGTGCCGAGTTCTTTTTCCAGCTCTTCGGAAATAGCCTTCTTGTCGCGGATTTCTTTCATAATGCTGTTTTTCTCGCGCTTAATGCTCTCCAGCAGAAACTTTTCAAAATCCTTAACCTGGCTGACTTCCAGCCCGTCCAAAAAGCCTTTGGCACCTGCAAACAGGGAAACGACCTCGTCTTCCAGCGCCAGCGGATGGTAAACCGGCTGTTTCAGCAGTTCGGTCAGGCGGACGCCGCGTTCCAGTAGCTTTTTCGTCGCTGCGTCCAAGTCGGATGAAAACTGCGAGAAAGCTGCCATTTCACGGTATTGCGCCAAATCCAGTTTCATCGTGCCGGCCACCTGTTTCATTGCTTTAACCTGTGCGGCGGAGCCGACGCGGCTGACGGAAATGCCGACATTGACTGCCGGCCGGACGCCTTGGTAAAACAGTGATGTTTCCAAGAATATCTGCCCGTCGGTAATGGAAATGACGTTCGTCGGAATATAGGCTGAAACGTCTCCGGCCTGCGTTTCAATCACCGGCAGCGCCGTCAGCGAACCGCTTCCGCGTTCCTCATCAAGTTTTGCCGCCCGTTCCAATAGTCTTGAATGCAGATAGAAAACATCGCCCGGATAGGCTTCGCGCCCCGGCGGACGGCGCAACAGCAGCGACATTTGGCGGTAAGCCGTCGCCTGCTTGGACAGGTCGTCGTAGAAAATGACGGCGTGCATGCCGCGGTCACGGAAATATTCGCCCATTGCGCAGCCTGCGTAGGGGGCGATAAACTGCAGCGGCGCCGCATCGGAAGCCGTTGCCGCCACGACGATTGTATAATCCAGAGCACCGTAGTCTTTTAAGGTTTTGACCACCTGCGCCACCGTCGAGCGCTTTTGCCCGATGGCAACGTAAATACAAAACAGCTTGTCCTTGTCGTTCTTGGCTGCGTCATTGACGGCTTTCTGGTTGATAATTGTATCAACGATTATCGACGTTTTTCCCGTTTGGCGGTCGCCGATGATAAGTTCGCGTTGCCCGCGCCCGATAGGAATAAGCGAGTCGATGATTTTTAAGCCCGTCTGTACCGGCTCGTGTACGCTGCGGCGCTCAATAATGCCCGGCGCCCGCGTTTCAACGTTGGCAAATTCTTTGGCCTTGACGGCACCGAGTCCGTCAATCGGCTGCCCCAGCGCATCCACGACGCGTCCCAGCAGCTCTTTTCCGACCGGAACACTGACGATTTTGTTTGTGCGCTTGACCGTATCGCCTTCCTTAATCTCTGCATCTGAACCGAAAATAACCACGCCGACGCTGTCTTCGCCGAGGTTCAGCGCCATACCCCTGACGCCGGACGAAAACTCGACCATCTCGTTGTATTCGACGCCGGTCAGCCCGTAAACCGTGGCAATGCCGTCGCCGACCGAAAGCACGCGCCCGACTTCTTCCATATCCGGGTTAAAATTGTACTGTTCGATTTTCTCTTTCAGAATTGCGGAAATTTCCTCTGCTTTGACCGCCATGTTATTTTCCTTTCTTCACCCTGTCTGTTACGTTCGTCCTGCCTGTTTCTCTTGCCCTGCGCGTCTTGTTTGTCGCGCCCGCCCGGCAAGCTTTGTTTGCTTTGTCTGTAGCATTCGTCCTTTGCACTGTGTCTGCCGTATATGTTGCAAAAATCATTTCTCTCAGCCTCCGTCTTATTGCGAGCCGCTTTTAATCAACTGCCCGATGCGCCCGAGTTTGCTTTCCAGCGTGTCGTCAATCAAAAAGGATTTGAAACGAACCCGTAGTCCGCCCAAAACCTCCGGCTTAACCGTATATTCCAGCAAAATAGGCGCTTTCAGTTTTGTTTCCAGCACGCTGCGCAGCTTTTTGTCCTGTGCCGCCGTCAGTTCGACTGCCGTTTCCACCCGGACTTCGACAATCCCTTTGTCCTGATAGTAAAGTTTGATAAACTCGTCCAAAATCAGGCCCGTCGCCTTTAATTTGCCGTTTTCGGCGATAAGAGCGAGGGTTTCGGCCGTAATTGAAGATAGGTTTGTCTTTTTTGCCAGATTCTCAATAATCTTGCGCTGGATTTTGCGGTCATCGCCCGGCGCAGCCAGAAGATTCCACAAGGCAGAGTCCTGATTGTAGGCCGCTTTTAACAGTTTGGCTTCTTCAAACGCTTTGTCTTCAATCTTTTTGTCCTTTGCCGCATCAAGCCAGGCTCTGGCATAAACTGACGCCGTTTTGAACTTCGAAATTTTCTGCATTTGCGTTTCTGTCCCTGATACAATCCTTTCCGCCTGCGTTTGGCAAACGCCTCAGCGCGGCAAAATTAAACCACTAAAAACATAACTACTGCAAAATTACTTATTTTGAATTAAAATTTCCACACTTAAACAAACTTTATGCCATAAAATTTATGAAAAAAGGTATGGATAATAAAAAAAGCCTCTTCCCGGAGGGAAAAAGCCTTTCATTAATTTACCTGCGCTGGGGCATAAATATTCCGACTGCAAACAGAAACCACCAGTCAAGGGTATGTCCGTTGACTGTGCCGATATACGAATTGCCCAGATTGTCATAAAGCCCGTCTTCCGCGATAAACCAGCCGTTTTTTAACATTTTGACCGCCGTATCGTTGGTAAACAGGAGTCTCTTGCCGTCTGCGCCATATATTCCGGCCTTGGCGCCGTCTTCCGCATACCGCACGGACATAAAGTAACAGCCGTTGGCAAAAACGCCGGCTGCCTTAAGCCTGCTGCCGAGGCACTCGCCGTTTGCCTTAAAAAGGGAAACGCCTTCACTGTCGTCAATCTTATACCATCCGTTCCAATACAGTTCGGAACCTGCGGAAAAAGCCGCCGTCTGAATGCCGTCCGCCGTAAAAACCGCTTTTTCTCCGTTTTCTTTGACCAGCATAAATTTGCCGTCTGTCGCCTCGAATATGCGTTTGATGCCGCCGACAAGAAGAGGCTGTGCATTGTTTTTGTACAAATAAGCCATATTGTTTCTGAGAAGAACCGCGCTCCAGCCGTTTTTGAGCTTTTGATGCCTTTTAATCAGCCCGCCGTAAATCATGCGAACGTCTGCGGGAATGTCTTTGCCCCCGGAAAATAATAATTTAAAGTCCATAATGCTGTTTGTTAAAGTTATAATAATTTTTATCTGTATTAAAATTTATGTTTTTAGAAGCGGATTGTCAAACGGAAATTTATATCGGCAAAAGAAATTTTTGCCTCCCGCCGTAGCTTTGTCAGCCTCAGTTCCCTTAAAAATCGGCCGCCGCACGCCACAATCGACAGTCCTCTGTCTCCGTGCGCCACAATGGGCTGTTTCCTGCTACAACTTGCTGCGGCCGGCTTTCCTCCGCTGCGCCGTTTTCATATTCATATATCCGTGTTTTTGATATAGCTTTTTTACATAAAGGAATATGGGTTAATGTCCACGTCTACGCGGACGTTGCTTTTGATCTTGACCATGTTGAGCCATTTTTTCAGAACTTCCTGAATGTTAACGTTTTTTGCCGTCTTGAGCAGCAGGCGGTAGCGGTATCTGCCGCGCAGCAGATTCATCGGCGCCGGCGCCGGGCCGAGCGTTTCTATCAGCTCCGTGTTCGGCGCGCATTTGCCGAGATAATATGCCGCCGCTTCCGCCGCCTGCTGGTTCGCCGACGAGATAATCAGTGCCGCCAGTTTGCCGTAAGGGGGCATATGCAGCAGCCGCCGCGAACTTTTTTCAATCTCGATAAAAGCTTCGCGGTTATGCTCGATAACCGCCTGCAATACCGGATGGTCGGGATAGAGCGTCTGCAGATAGACCACGCCTTTTTTCTCGCCGCGTCCCGCACGCCCGGAAACTTGCGCCAGCAGTTGGAACGTCTGTTCGCTTGCCCTGAGGTCGGTTCCCATCAGCCCGAGGTCGGCATCGACCACGCCCACCAGCGTCAAATCGGGAAAGTTATGTCCCTTGGCCAGAATCTGCGTACCGATGAGAATGTCAATTTCCTTGTTTGCCGTCCGGTGGATAACGTCCGAAATCTGCTTGTAGTTGGTGGTAATGTCGCTGGAAAGGATGGCAGTGCGCGCTTCGGGAAAACGGTTGCGCACTTCTTCGGCGATTCGCTCCACGCCCGGGCCGCACGCGGTTAATCCGTCTTCCGAACCGCATTCGGGGCAGCGTTTCGGCGTAAACATCTTAAATCCGCAATGGTGGCAGATTAATTCGCCGGTAATGCGATGTTCGGCAAGCCACGCCGTGCAGTGCGGACATTGGATTCGGTGTCCGCAGTCCCGGCAGATGAGCAGCGGAGCATAACCGCGCCGGTTCAGAAACAGCATGGACTGTTCGCCGCGCTTGAGATTTGCGGCAAGCTCGTCAACGAGTGTCGGCGCCAGAAACGACACGCCCCACGGGCCTTTCTGCGGTTTGTCTTTTTTAAGGTCAAGGATTTTAATTTCCGGCAGCACTGCCTTGGCAAAGCGCTTGGTCAGTTTCACGCAGTCGTATTTGCCTTCTTCAACGTTGACGATGGTTTCCAAATCGGGAGTAGCCGTGGACAGGATAACCGGAATTTTCTCCAGATGTGCGCGCAGTACCGCCATGTCCCGCCCTTGATAGGTAACGAGGCTTTCCTGCTTGAACGAATGGTCGTGGCTCTCGTCAACGACAATAATCCCTAAGTCCGCAAACGGCAGAAACAGCGCCGACCGTGCTCCGACCACGACTTTCGCCTTGTTGAGCGCTACCGCTTTCCAGGTTTTTGCCTTGTCTTTGACGCCGACTTCCGAGTGCCAGATAAACGGCGTAACCCCGAACCGCAGTTCAAACCGCCGCAGCCATTGCGACGTCAGGGAAATTTCCGGCACCAGCACCAGAACCTGCTTGTTTTGTGCTAGCGCTTCGGCAACGGCCTCAAAATAAACCTCGGTCTTGCCCGAACCGGTAACGCCGTCCAGGAGGGTCGCCGAAAAGCCGCTGCCGACCTTGCGTACGAGAATGTCCGCCGCCGCCTGCTGTTCCTCCGTCAGCGCTGCCGTTTTGTTCAGGTTGACTTTTTGTTCTTCGGCTTCTTCGTTGATAAGTACGTCTTTTTTATAAAGAAATCCGCTTTTAATCATCGCGGTGATAATGCCGCTGCTGGCGCCGGTTGCGCTGATGATTTCTTCTTTTTCCGCTTCGAGCCCGCCGTCCAGAAAGTCAAACACCGCCTTGCGCGCTTCCGTAATGCGGATGCCGTCCAGATTTTCGTTTTTTATTTTCAGGCCGTAAAGCGTAACTTTCTGCTTGGGCAGCTGGTTGCTTTTCATGCCCAGTACCATTTTCAGCACCATTCCCAGCGGAGCCAGGTTGTATTCTGCAGTTTTGCGGATAAAGGCCGTCATCTCCGCCGTCAGGCGCGGCAGCTGCACCACGGATTTGATTTGTTTTATCTTTTTCGGGTCAATGTTTGCGCTCTGTCCTTTTTTCCAGACGACGCCGACCAATTCCTCCCGGCCGAAAGGAACTTCGACCAGCTGTCCGGGAACAAGCTCCTCTTCCGTCGTATAATCAAAAACGTCGTCAAAGGGCAGGGGAAGGAGAACGCCGTAAACCGCCATTGCCGGCTATGCCCCGATAACCAGCGTCTGCCCGTCCAGCCTGACGGCAACGCCGCTGTCGCCGAGATAGGCCAGCAGGTAGTAAAGCGGTGCGTAGGAAGATATGTTTTCCTCCGCTTCTCCGCCGTCCAGAACGCGGGCAATGTTTGCAAGTTTTGCCTTGTTGAGCGGCGCGTCGGATTCTGCCGTAACCAGCAGCGCGTCGTCCGTTTGTTTGACGGCAATCTTTCCGCCTTTGACAATCGTGTCCGCCATCATCATTACCGCCGGCATAACCAGCTTGTAGATTTTCGGCGTGCCGATTTCCAGCGCCAAAGTCGTCGGCAGATTCGGATTGCCGAGCGTCAGGAGATAATCCTGCATCACCGTCGCCAGCTCTTCCGTGGTTTTGACCGCTGCGTTGGACATACCGAAACATAAGCGGAAAAATTTAAGACGCCGGCTCAATACCTTGGAGCTGAAATTTAAGATATTGCCTATATCTTCCCTGTCGTCCTCGTCCCCCTCGTTCAACAGTTCCACGGCGTTGGCGACTGCCCCGATATTGCCGATAAGGTCGTGCGACAGCCTCGTCGCCACAATTTCGCTGATATAGATGTTGGTGTTCATTTTGTTTTTCTGTCCTTTGTCTGTCTTTCCTGTTCCGTATGTAAGTGTCTTATGCCCATTTGTTCCGTTTCAGCCGGAACATCCGCCTTTCCGGCAGGCTTCGTGCATGGCTCATTCTTCTCTGTTTCTCCTTTTCGGCCGGAACATATCCGGCTAAAACGTATAATACTGCGTGTTGGCAAAACGCGTATCTTCGTTAATCATCCTCGCTGTATCAAGGTCTTTCAACAGCGGGTCGGTCAGTTCCAGCTTGCCCGTTCCCGCTTTAAGATACGGCTTTTTGCCGCCAAGCCCCCACTTGACTTCGGTTGTATTGTCCGGTTTGCCGTATTTAAGGTCGATTCGCCGCCAGAAGTCAAACACCTTGATGTTGTTCAGGTAAACGTTTTTGGATGCCTTGCTGTCGGAAAAGGGAACGCTGCTTTTGTAAAAAATCCGGTGCGCCAGATTATCGGTAAACGTAGAGGTAAAGTAAACTTCTATGCTTTCTTTGGTAATGTAACGGTTGTAAACCTGATGTTCCACGAATTGAAAGCCGTTTTCCTTGGCAACCATCGTTGCGCAGGCGTTAAGGCGCTCAAAGCCGATAACGCCGTGTTGGCGGCAGAGTTCTTCGCTGCGCCATTTGATAAAGTTCGGCACTTCCAGCGTTTCCAAAATCTTTTTATATCCTTGCTGCTTCATTGTTTCTTCTACTTCTTTAGGTGTCATGCGCAGCTTAAGGCCGGAAATGTCAAAATTGGCGGCGTTGGATTTGCGGTTTAACAAAACCCGTTCAATCCTTTTTTCCTCGGCTGCCTGCGCTTTCTCGTCCGGCGATTTGAAAATCTCGCTGGTACCTTTGCTGATGAGGCTTTTCAGCCAGCTTTCCGATTCGCCGTCATCGGAGGATTTGCCTTTGCCGGAATCTCTGATGCCGCCTGCTGTATTTCTGCCGTTATCCGGTACTGCTTTTCCCGTTTTTTTGTTGTTTTTTGACAGGTTGTCAGTCAGCGATTCGCTGATGTCAATATCGGCTGCCGCCGTTTTCGCGTCCGGGTTTCCCCGATTGGCTTTTTGGGTTCCCTCCGCTTTTTTTTCAAACAGCAGCAAGTCCATTTCCGACTGCGCAGAAACGCCCGCCGTTCCCGCAACAAGTCCGGCAGTCAAAAGCGCTAAAAATGTCAAATATCTGTTTTTAAACATTTTCATTTATCCGTTTCTGCCATTATATCAGGGCTTTTTTAAAAATCACCTAATTTTTGGTATTTACAAACCGGAGAACAGTATTTATAACTTATCTGTAACTCGTTTATAACTTGTTGCGGTAATATTTCAAAACTCAAGGGAAAATATGTCGTTAAGTGCAAATGTGATAGGAGCCGGCCTTGCCGGAGCCGAGGCGGCGTGGCAGCTGGCTTTGCGCGGGGTTGCCGTCCGGCTGTATGAGATGAAGCCCGAAAAGCGTTCGCCGGCGCATAAGGCAGGCGGTTTTGCCGAATTGGTCTGCTCCAATTCGCTGCGTTCCGATGACAGCACATACAATGCCGTCGGGCTTTTGCATCAGGAAATGCGCCTTGCCGGTTCGCTGGTCATGGAAAGCGCCGACAAAAACCGGGTTCCCGCCGGCGGCGCGCTTGCCGTAGACCGCGAAGGCTTTTCCGCATATATCACGGCGCGGATTAGGGAACACCCGCTGATAACCGTCGTGTCAAAAGAGATAACAGAGCTGCCGTCGGAAAGCGAGGGGCTGAGCATAGTCGCTACCGGGCCGCTGACGTCCGCGGCGCTGGCGGAGAGCATATCCGCGGCGGTAGGCGGCGAAAAGCTCTCTTTTTATGACGCGATAGCGCCGGTCATATATAAGGACAGTATAAATTTTGACATCGCCTGGTACCAGTCCCGCTACGATAAAGGTGATAAATATGATTATATCAACTGCCCGCTCAGCCGGGAACAGTACTACGAATTTGTCAATGCCCTGCTGGAAGGGGAAAAGGCCGGGTTCCACGATTTTGAGAAGCCGAATTATTTCGACGGCTGTCTGCCGGTGGAGATAATGGCCGAACGCGGGGCGGATACGCTGATGTACGGTCCGATGAAACCGGTCGGGCTGACCGACCCGCACCGTGGGGAACGCCCTTATGCGGTAGTACAGCTGCGGCAGGATAACAAAGAAGACACCCTGCGCAATATGGTCGGTTTCCAGACCAAGCTGAAACATTCCGAGCAGACCCGTATTTTCCGCACCATTCCGGGGCTGGAAAACGCCGTTTTCGCCCGTCTCGGCGGTATTCATAAAAATACTTTCATCAAGTCGCCCGTCCTGCTGGATGCCTTTCTGCGGCTGAAGTCCCGCCCGCATCTGATGTTCGCCGGACAGATTACCGGCTGCGAGGGGTATGTCGAAAGTGCATCCGTCGGGTGGCTGGCCGGTTATTTTGCCGCCGAATTGCTGCACGGGAGAACGCCGCAGCTGCCGCCGCGTGAAACCGCATTCGGCTGCCAGCTGGCGCATCTGACTGATGCAACGGACATAGAGCATTATCAGCCGATGAACATTAATTTCGGTCTGTTTCCCGAACTGCCGAAAGTCATGACCGCCAAAGGGAAACTTCGCCCGCTCAAAGGGACAGAAAAGAAGGCGGCGCTGACTTCCCGAGCCCTGGCTGCGGCGGAAGACTGGCTGCACGGTATTTCCGCAGGGGAGGCGTAATGTCTTCGGGTAAAAATTTTTTCTCAGAAGCCAAAGCTCTTTTCGAACTGCCGTTTTCCTCCGCAGCGGCGATTCCTTTGCCGCCGCCGTCTTTGTATCTGCAACTGGTGCCGGTAAAAGACCGGGAATTGTTCCGGGCGTATATTTTTTATCTTTTTCTGCTGCTGCGGCGGGGAATGCGCCGGAGAGGCCTGCATCCGAAAAGCTTTAATCTCCTGTATCGTGCCGTCAGCCGTACCTGGCCCGGACGGACGCTGCTGGGATTTTTGCAAAAGGAATTTATCGCCCGCAATCTTTCCCTGTCGCTGCTGCTGGAACCGCTGGACGGTTTTGAATGGCTGTCTAAAAACCGTTATCCGCTGGAATTTTCCGCCGCGTCGCCGATTTGGCTTCAGGTGATTTCGCCGTTTTCCCGCCTTGTCGCCGTGCTTAATAATCAGACGCCGCCGTTCTATCAGCCTTTTGCCGCCTTGGCTTTTGTTTATGCTGCCGTATATGTATTGGCTGTTCCGTCTGCTGCCGTGGCACTGGAGGGGGCAAGGGTATCGGTTGATGCGGCTTGTTTGCGCCGCAGCTTGCCGTTGCAGCAAAAGGAAATGTTGCAGCTTTTTGCCGCTGCGTCGGGATTTCTTTTTCGGTTGAAAACAGGATTTTTTGTCGGTCTGTCCCGCCGCCTGATACGGCTTTTGCCCGATGTCTCCGTTTCCGCCGCAGCAACCGTCGGTTCTTCGTCCGCAGTCTGCTCTCCGGCCTCCGCCGCAGCCGGTTCTCAGGGGACAGCTGGTTCTTCCGCCTCCGCCTTATGCCGGAAAATAAATTTTTTTGTTTATGTTAACGCATTTTTATATGGTTTGTGGCATACTCTGATAACAAGAAACAAAACCCGCGATTTGCATCAGCTCTGAACTGCGGGGAATATGGTTATGAAATAAGGAAAAGCAATGAGTTCAATTGGTCGCATCGTCAGAAAAAATCATTCTGCCCTCTTTTGGTGCACGAGGCATTATCCCAAAGCCAAGCGCGAAGCCGTATACACGCTGTATGCGCTGGTCAAGCATTTTGACGATTTGAGTTCCAGCTCTCTGCCTGAAAAGGATAAGGCTGATATTTTGGCGGCATGGCAGCGGGAAATTGCCAACATCTATGACCGGAAAGTTCCCGAAACCGACATCGGCCGCCGCATATATAAGAACTGTATGCGTTTTAAGCTGCCGCGCGCGTGTATGGAAACGATGCTGTCGGGCTTTGCCATGGACTGTCCGAAACCGCTGTTCCGCCCGTCGCTGCATGAGTTTGAGGAATACTGCCGCGGCGTGTCGGAAACGCCGAGTTACCTGATTTTGAAAGTAATCGCCGAATTTGACGAGGAAACGACTGCCGAACTGGGGCGGCTCATCGGGCGCGCGGTAGAGATAACCAATATTCTCAAAAACATAAAAGAAGACATTCTGGGCGGCCACGTCTATATTCCCGAAGAGTTTTTGGCCGCGGCGGAAATAGAGCAGGGGCTGGCAGCCAAAGATATCCTGACTCATAAAAATCTTTATGTCGCCCGCCGGAAATTTGCCGAAACCGCCCGCAGTTCCTTTGCGGAGGCTTATCGGTTGCTGGAAGAAAACCACAACCGCAATTCCAAGCCGGTCGTTTATATGCTGAATTTGTATCATGCTTATTTTGAGCTGATGGACAAGCGCGGATGGGAAATTATTTCTCCAAAGCCGGAATTAAAATTCAAAGACCGCTGCCGTCTGGTTATGAAAGCGCTGTTGAACCGCGGCGGGTGTTAACGAACGGAATTGTCTGCAGCTCTTCCCATACTGAGGCCTGCTGGTTTGCTCCGTTCCGCTACGCATATCTATTCCGGCAAATCCGGAATTGCCCGATTGCCATTTATCCGTTGATAAATCGTTAAAACCTTTTGCCAGCCTGTTAAAAGAAGCTACACTGCACTCATAATGAAATCGGTGTCAGAGGACTTTAGTATGAAAAAAAATCTTTGTTTGGCGGTGTGGGGAGCCGCTCTATGCGCAACTTTTCCCGCTGCTGCGGAGACTGCTTTGCCGGCAGCGGCCGAAGTTTCGGAGAACGCGTCATCTCCGGCTGAAACCGTTGCAGATGCAGCATCGCTGACCGCCAACATCAAACGCATCGCGGTTGAATATCTTGAGCATAGCGTTACCAACAAGGATGATCCGAATTACCCCGATTCGTATAATGCCGATGAGCAGCATAACATCAGCGGCCTTTTTGACGGCAATCTGACCTATGACCGCAGCACGATGGTTTGGGTTAACGGCTTGTATGCGATATACGGCAAATCCAAGACGACCGAGAACGGCGTAACGACCGAAAATGAGAACGATGACGAAATTTTGCTCTATACCGATTATACGCACAAAATCTGGCATTTGGAACAGGGGATAGTCGGCCCGTTTGCCTATCTCGGGTATGAAACGGAATTTACGGATTTTAATCTGGACGGGACGGATTACCGCACTAAAATTCTCCGTGCCAAAACCGGTTTGAAACTTTACGACAGCGAGAATTTCAAACAGCTTTATATTGCCTTGGTGGAAGAAGACGATATGACTTATAAAAATGATAATATGAAAACCGGTGCCGAAATCGGGTATGAATTCCATTATCCGCTGAATCCGAACACCACGTTCGTTTCCGAGGGGTATTACCGTCATTTTTTCAGCTACAGCCAAAAAGAAGCGACGGATTTCAAATACAAACTGTCGACAAACAACCGTATAGAAACCAAGCTTGTCGGGGATTTGTACCTCGCGCCGTTTTACAATTATGAGCTTGCCGAAACCCGTGGCGCGTCGCGTTCCCGGGCACAGAGCACATTCGGACTGTCGCTGAGTTATAATAAGAGTTTTGACCTGTTTTAAGGTCGTGGAGGAGAATTGCAGAGTAATGACAGATAAGGAGGCATTATGAATTTCAAATATTATATTCCGACCAAAATCCTTTTCGGCCGCGGACAGCTGGCTAATCTGCATAAGGAAAAGCTCCCCGGCACGCGGGCGCTGATTGTAACCACAGGCGGCCGTTCCGTCGTTGATAACGGCTATCTGGCCCGGACAGAGGAAGAGCTGAAGGCCGCGGGATGTACTTTCGTGCTGTTCAATAAAATAACCGCCAATCCCGACCGCAGCGAAGTTATGGACGGTGCGGTGCTGGCAAAAGCCGAAAACTGCGACTTTATTGTCGGTTTGGGCGGCGGTTCGCCGATTGACGCAGCCAAGGCGATTGCTGTTATGGCGACAAATCCAGGCGATTACTGGGATTATATGGTTCGCGGCACCGGCGGCGGACGCCCGGTGTCTGTAACGCCTCTGCCCGTTGTTGCCATAACGACAACCGCCGGAACCGGAACGGAAGCTGACCCGTGGACGGTTATCAGCAATGCTGCGACCGGCGAAAAATTTGGTTTCGGCATTGACGGCACATTTCCCGTTTTGGCGGTGGTTGACCCCGAGCTGATGTTGACCGTTCCGCGAGACTATACTGTTTTTCAGGGGTTTGACGCGCTGTTTCACAGTCTTGAAGGCTATCTTGCCAATATAGCCACGCCCATAAGCGACATTTTTGCTCTCAAGGCCGTAAGCCTGATTGCCGAAAATCTGCCGGCAGCCGTTTTTGACGGCGGAGATATTGTCGCACGGGAAAATATGGCGCTGGCGAATACACTGTCTGGTATGGTCGAAAGCACATCCGGCTGTATCTCGGAACATGCGCTGGAACATATCTTAAGCGGCGTTTATAAAAACCTGCCGCATGGTGCCGGCTTGATTATGCTGAGTGTTGCTTACTTTTCTAAAATTGCCGAAAAACACACTTCTGACGACCGTCTTGTCGAATTGGCCAAAGCTCTCGGCAATAAAAACGCCAAAACGCCGGAAGATTTCATTGCTGCTTTGCAGAAATTGCAGCAAGCCTGCGGTGCGGACAAGCTGAAGATGAGCGACTACGGAATTGAAAAAGAACGCCTGCGTGAATTTGCCGCCGCCGCGAAAACTCAGAATGCCTTGTCTTTCCGGCTTGACCCGTGTGACTTGAGCATTGCCGACTGTGCCGAGATTTACGAACGGTCGTACCGATAATACGGCACCGTGTCGGCAGCTCCCGGTCGGTACGGAGGTATCGGTCAGTCTGGGAACTTTCGGCCGGTACGAAAGTCCCCGTCAGTGCAGAAACACCCGGCTGCCGCAAAATTTTAACGTTTAAAACAAAAACAGACCAGAAAGGAGAACCGCCGATGCGTTATCTTGAAATTGAAGCCAAAATCGCCGGTATGGCAAAAAATTTAGACCGCCGCTATATCCGGGCGTTCTGGATAGCCTTTGCGCTTGTCAATCTCGCCTTTTTGTTTTATACGGTCAATTTTATGTTTGGCGACCACGATTGGAATTATGTCCGCGGTGCTTCAGCGTGGAACGAGGGGGCTTTTGAGGGGCGTCCGCTGCATTTTGTTCTGCAGGCGGTTTTGTTTGACGGGCAGGTGCTGCCGTTTTTAAACAGCCTTTTTTCCTTTGCTGCGCTGGTGCTGGGGTACATTTTGCTTGCCAGATACTGGCAGGTGCCGCTGACGACGTTCAATTACGCGCTGTTTGCAGTGTTTGCGGCAGTCTTGCCGTATACGCTGGTCTGGCTTTACTATGCCAAAGATATGCTGATAAACCTCAGCCTGCCGCTGGTCTGCGTTGCTTCGCTGCTGGCGGCGTCGGCGGCCGTCTCTTCAAAAAGGCCATGGCTGCACGTTCCTGCCATGGCACTGATGCTTTTTGCCTTTGCCTCTTATGCCGCGGTAATCAATTTTTATGCCGTCTGCCTGCTCGGTTCCGCCTTTTTCGCTTATGCCGCCGGCAAACCGTTTTGGATGACCGTGCGCGAAAAAACGCTTCCGGCGCTGGATATCCTGGCGGCATTAGTTTTGTATAAGGGAATGCTGGCGTTTTCCGTTTTGACTTCGTCATACAATACGCGTATCATCAGCTGGGATTACCTGCCGCAAAAGCTGCTGGAAACCTGTTCGGCAATGTTTATGCAGTTTGTAACGCCGCTGCCTTTTATGGAGTATAAGTATAAACTTTTGCTGTTGGCGTTCTGCCTGTTGGGGCTGGCGGCAGCAGTATGCCGCGGCGGCATAAGGAAAATTCCGGGATTGCTGTTGCTGGCGCTGGGATTGCTGTTTGCGTCCAAGCTGGCATTTTTTGTCGCCGACGAACGCGGGCAGATTCTGGCAGAGCTCGAAAATTTTGCCTTTGTCCCGCGGTTGGATTTTTATGGTCTGGCCGGCATTTATGCATTTGCTCTTGCCTGCCTGCTGCGTTTTTCATCGGGAAAATTCCGCAAAGCGGCGGTTGCATTTGCCGTTATTATTGCATTTATGTCCGGCGTTCGTGATATGTATGCGCAAAAAGTCTGGAAACTGGGATTTGACGCGGAGATGAAAGCCCATGAGCGCATCGCTGCCCGGCTGGAGCGTTTTCCCGGTTTTGATGCCCGCCGCAAATACCGCCTGTTGCAGATAGGGAGTTTTTCTTTGCGCCGAAACTATTACCGCCGTACCGCCGGCGAGGAAATCAGTCTTGATTTGCTGGAAACGTCCTTTACGCCCGAATTTATGTCGCGTATCGTTTATAATTTCTACTATCCTGAAGATGTCTTTTACGACAACGCCGTTCCGGGAGAACTTTCCAAAGCCGGTCAGGATTTCGTCCGCAATCGAGCCAAACCGTGGCCGTCAGCTGACGCTGTTTATATTGACGGCGATATTGTTGTTATTGTTCTGACTGAAGAAGGATTGGAAAAAGCCCGTTCCTTGTTGTATTTCTAGGTTATACATCTAAAGGACGGGCCGTATTCAGCCGATATGAAGTTTTTACTTCAACAGAGCCTTGACGTCGTCATAGCTCGGATAGGTGCCGCCTTCGCAGCCGAGCAGGGCGTAGGTCGGCGTTGATGTAAAAATTTTCTGTGCCAAAAGCTGCAAATCGTCTGCCGTAATCGCTTCGATTCTCTCGACAATCTCCGCCGTCGGGATGACGCGTTTGAACAACAGCATCTGTCTTGCCATAATTTCCGCCGTTGTAGAAGAGCTTTCCAGCGACATCAGCAGGCTGGCCTTAATCTGTGTTTTGGCACGCTTTAACTCCGTCTCGCTGACTTTGTCGTTCATCATTTTTTTTATTTCATCGGCAACGACCGGCAGCAGTTCTTCCAGCTCTTTTGGGGTTGTACCGGCATATATGCCGAAAACGCCGGCATGCTTCAACGCCTGGTTAAAGCTGTTAATGGTATAAACCAGCCCGCGTTTTTCGCGGATTTCCTGAAACAGGCGCGACGACATGCCGCCGCCGAAAATCGTCGACAGCACTGAATAGTTGTAGTAGTCTTCGTCCATATAGGACGCGCCTTTAAAACCCAAGACCAGATGCGTCTGCTCAATGTCTTTGCATTCCACGCGCCCGCCGCCGACATAATATTGCGGGTCTTCGGCAAAATCCGCATGCGCGGGCAGGGTATTCATCCGTTCTTCAACCATCTTGACGAATTTGTCGTGGTCTACGCGCCCGACTGCGGCTGCTACCATATTGTCTGCGGTATAGTGCGTACGCATGTAATTGAGCATGCGTTCTTTGTTAAAACCGCGCACATGTTCAGGCGTTCCCAGAATAGTGCGTCCCGATGCCTGATTCGGAAATGCCGCTTCCTGAAAGTAATCGAATACCAAATCGTCCGGTGCGTCTGCGGATTGTTTGATTTCCTGTACCACGACTTCTTTTTCTTTGCTCATCTCCGCCGCGTCAAACGTCGGGTCGGTGATAAAGTCGCAGATAACGTCGGTTGCAAGTTCCAAGTCGTCCTTGAGCATTTTGGCATAAAAACAGGTGAAATGCCGTGATGTATAAGCATTTGTGGCACCGCCGACGTTTTCGATGTCTTCGGATATCTGCAGCGAATTTCTTTTCTTTGTGCCCTTGAACACCATATGTTCGATAAAGTGCGAAATGCCGTTGTCAGCCTCGGATTCGGCAGCTGCTCCTGTGTTGACCCAGACCCCGAGCGAAACCGTTTCAATCTGCGGCCGTTCGGCGGTAATGATTCTCAGTCCGTTTTTTAATGTCGATTGTTTAATTTCCATGTTACCCAGATTTTGCTAAAGGTTGTTGTTAAGTTCGGCTATTTAAAATAGTATATGTCAGACTAAAAATAAATCAATATAATTTATCGTATGCATACATATTTATAACCCCTTAAAATTTTTTTAATTTTGTATATTTATATACCAAGAAAGATAAAAAAATTTTTCAAGGGAGAAAACAGATGAAAAAGATGCCTCGTTTTGCCGTTGTCTTATCAGGCTGCGGCCGTGCCGACGGTTCGGAAATTCATGAAGCCGTAACCGCTCTGCTGGCGATTGACTGCGCCGGCTGCGCTTACCGGTGTTTCGCTCCGGATATCGAACAGGCGGCAGTTATAAATAATCTGACGTCAGAAAAAATGGAAGAACGCCGCAATGTCCTTGTCGAGTCTGCCCGTATCGCACGCGGTGATATAAAGCCTCTGAATGAACTGAACGTCGGGGATTTCGACTGCATCGTATTTCCCGGCGGCCTTGGCGCCGTTACCAACTGGTGCGATTTTGCCGACAAGGGGATTAACTGCACCGTGGAAAGCTCCGTCAGCAGAGTCCTGGAAGACGCGTATAAAAACAAACTGGTCATCGGTGCAATGTGCATTGCTCCCGTAACGGTATCCAAAGTTCTCGGTAAATATGGCATAACCGTAACCATAGGCAATGACAAAACCGTTGCCAAAACCATAGAACTGACCGGAGCCAGACATCAGGATACGCCGGTAACCGAAGCCTGTATTGATGCAAAGCACCGCGTCGTAACGACGCCCGCTTATATGCTGGCTAAATCTGTCAGGGAAGTTTGCGAAGGGGCTGACGCGATGGTTAAGGCGATGGTCGCACTGGCGGAATAGCCATTGCTGCAACAGGTACCCCGCCACACGCCACGCAGCAATCCAGCCATCTTTTTCTGCGGCAATGCCGTCCGCCTCACGCCGCCGTGCAATCTCGCCGTCTTTTCCCGCGGCAGTTTCGCCCGGCACTCTGTCCGTTACGGTCCCGCAGCTATGTCCATTACAGCCCCGCCGCCTTTTCCCGCGGCGGAAAAGCTTGACAATTTCCGCTGCCGGTCGTATACCGTAAACGATAAATAATAACTTAAATATAGATATGTATGGAAAAGTATGATTTAATGTCGGATAAGGCTCAGAGCTTTATCAACCCTGCGGAAATCAACCGCACACTGGCTTATGCGAAAAAATACGGCAACGATGCCTCTATGGTTCGCTTTATTCTGGACAAGGCACGCGAAAAAAAAGGGCTGACCCATACCGAAGCCGCAGTTTTGCTTTTGAACGAAGACCCGAAAGTCGCCGCGGAAATCGGTACGCTTGCCGAAGAAGTCAAAGAAGCTTACTATGGCAACCGGATTGTCCTGTTTGCGCCGCTGTACCTGAGCAACTACTGCGTCAACGGCTGCACCTATTGCCCTTATCACTCCCAAAATAAACACATCTTCCGCAAGAAGATGACGCAGGAAGAGATAAAGGCGGAAGTTATCGCTTTGCAGGATATGGGGCATAAGCGCCTGGCTCTGGAAGCGGGAGAACATCCCGTACTGAATCCTCTGGAGTACATTCTTGAAAGTATAGATACGATTTACGGCATAAAACACAAAGCCGGCGCCATTCGCCGCGTTAATGTAAACATCGCGGCAACGACGGTAGAAAATTACCGCCGCCTGCACGACGCCAAAATCGGAACCTATATCCTGTTTCAGGAAACGTATAACCGGGAAGATTACGAAAAGTTGCATCCCCGCGGGCCGAAGGCAAATTATGCCTGGCATACCGAAGCGATGGATCGTGCCATGCAGGCCGGGATTGAAGATGTCGGCTTGGGCGTTTTGTTCGGGTTGCATAACTATGCGTCTGAATTCGTCGGTCTGTTGATGCATGCCGAGCATCTGGAAGCCGTTTACGGTGCCGGGCCGCATACAATCAGCGTTCCGCGCCTGTGTCCGGCAGATGACATCAATACCGGAGATTTTGCCAATGCGCTGCCTGACGATATTTTTCTTAAAATCATCGCTTTGCTGCGCCTGTCGGTGCCGTATACGGGAATGATTATCTCGACCCGCGAAGGAGAGCGTATCCGCCGGGAAGCACTAAGGCTTGGTATTTCGCAAATCAGCGGCGGTTCCAAAACCAGCGTCGGCGGTTATGCCGCGCCTGCGGAGCCGGAACCGGACAGCGCCCAGTTTGAAACTGCTGACCGCCGCAGCTTGGACGAAGTCGTGCGCTGGCTGATGCAGTTGGGGTATGTGCCGAGTTTTTGCACGTCCTGTTATGGCAACGGCCGGGTAGGGGAAGATTTTATGGCGCTGTGCAAAAAGCAGCTGATTCATAATTTCTGTACGCCGAATGCCCTGCTGACGTTAAAGGAGTATCTCGACAACTATGCGTCGCCGGAAACGCGCCGTATCGGTATCTCCCTGCTGGCGGAAGAAATGAACCGCCTGCCGGAAGCCAAAAGGCTGTTTTTGCAAAAACGCATGGAATTCTTGAAAGAGGGAAAGGTTGTCTTTTTCTGAAAGCTTTTTTTCCTGCCGAATTAAGCCGGCTTTTGTTTGAAAACCCCGCCATATCGTAAAAGGTATGGCGGGATTTTTGTTGTCCGTTCCGTTTTTTCAGTTCTCTCTGCCGTCAAAATCGCCTTTCGCCGTTTCCGAAAATAAAAAATACTTGACAAATAAGTAAAAACTTGCTAAATATGACGAAATTTAATAATTTTATGTCAAACTATTAATATATTATAGAGTATGAAAACAAAAATTTTTCTTCAAGAAATCCTGATTAAAGTATTCGGGAACACTTGGTTGTTTGCGTGGTGGATTAAAAAACATCGTTTGGACGACCATATTGTAGATTTTTTAATTCGTGAAAAATTTAATCTTCTGGAAAAGTATGCGCGCCGGCATCAGCTTTCCTCCTGCCAGATAACGGATATTTTATCCGATTTGGCGGACGTTGATGACGAATATACGCAGGCTTTTATCCGCGAATTGTTAAAAAACAACACGCTGAACAGAGAGCAGGAACAGCTTTTGGTTTCCAAAAACGACGTATTGTTTTTGGAAAGTTATCTGACACCGAACGGATATTTTGATGCGTCGAGACGTTTTCATGAAGTCGCCGAACATAATTATATCCTGGGTATGGCAGAGGCAAAGAATATGACGGGAATAGAGGTGTTTAAGGCTTATGTCGACAATACCTGCCGCGATATGATGACCGATGAGCTGTTGGCCGAATTGATTCTTCTGCCGGAAAGTTTTGCTGTGCGGTACGTTTTGCAAAAGGCGCGCCTGAGCAAAGAACAGGAAGATTTTCTGGTAGACAAGGCGCCGGAGAAATTGATTAAAATTTATATCGGCGAAAAGGAATTGGCCTCCGATGCGGCGCAGTTGCAGCTGGTTGAAAAACATTTTGAACTGGCCCGCCTGTATTTTGAAAAATACGGGTTGCGTTCCAAAGCCCAGCAGACATATCATCTGTTGCGCAAACAGGCTTTGGAAAAGACGCCGTCGGAAGAAGATTGTCCGTAATGTTTGTTGGATTTAGTCCCCTGTGCCGCGTTTTGCGGGGCAGGGGATTTTTTTGAACGCGGGCGCTGCCGTCCGTTTAGGTGTACCGTTGTTGCTTCGGCGCCGCTGCAGGCTGTTCTGATATCGCTGCTGGTATTTTAGTACCGCTGCCGGTTTTAGTATTGCCGCGGGTTGCTCTGTTGCTGCCGTGGTACGCACAGACCAGCCGCAAAACGGGCGGATTTTCAAAAAAGATGTTTTTAATTGCGAAAATAAATAACCGGATATAAACTGTTTAAAAACGGAGGATTTATGGAAAAATTTAAATTAAGTGAGAGTATTTTGGCAGACCGCCTGATACTGCTGAAACGCAGCCACGAGCACGATGAGGAAATGTGGCGGGCGATAGAAGAAAGCCGGGCTTTCATCCGCGAATATCTGTTTTGGGTTGACGGTACGCAGTCGCTGTCCGATGTCGAAAAGGCAACGGATATGTTTTTCAAAGCCTGGGATGAAGACGGTGAATGGTGTTACAGCCTGTACAGTGTGCCTGAAAATGATTTTCTCGGTTGTATCGGTGTGCACAACATCAGTTTTCTGAACCGGTCCGCGGAATTGGGTTATTGGCTGCGCTTGTCGGAAACCGGCAAGGGGTATATGACCGAAGCAGTCAAAGCTGTGGAAGCGGAATTGTTTGCCGCCGGGATTCACCGGGTTGTTATTTGCTGCGACGTAAATAATTATAACTCGGCAAATGTGGCGCTCCGAGCCGGATATGAGTTGGAAAGCATTCAAAAAGAAGCTGTCTACCATTATACCGGCCTGCATGACCATGCAACGTATGTTAAGTTCAGCCCTTACCCGATACGCGGGTTTGAACGCAAAGCCTGATGCGAAAAGCCTGATGTGGGAAAATCTGTTGCGGGAAAGCCGGACGCGAAAAAAATGAATCATTCGGCACCGGATTTTGCCGCCGCGTTAAACAAAAAAAAACAGTTCTCATGCGGAGAACTGTTTTTTTGTTTAGGGATTATAGGGCTTCAATTGTATCGCGTCAGCTGCATACCACCGACGGCTTCTGTTGAAAACCTTTCCGTAAATTCTTTAAGCGATACGGAAATTTCTATTTTCATATCGTCGAATGCCGTAAAGACAAAAGCACTCTTAAGCAGTGAAAAATGGCATCTGGCCCAGACGAAAGTCTGTTCTTTGCAGAGGCGCAAAGCCTGAATTTTATCCCGTCCGCCGGTCAGAATAACATACAGGCCATCTTCGGGCACGCAGATGACGGGAACCGGCTGTCCGGTTTTGCCGTCTTTTTTCCTGCCATTTTCTTCCTTAGGCATAAGGAAAGCACAGACGAGATAAATAGCCTCTGTTCGCAGCAGCTTTGCAAAATGATAGCAGTTGATAAACGGCTGCGGCGGTGCCGGGTAAAGGGGGCACTCGCCGCCGCATTTGATGTGTGCCATATTTTTATGTGCTAAAATGAAACAATCGCCGTCCCGTAGTGTCTGACCAAAGTGCTTTTGTTTACTTTGGCTTCGGTCCGCGGAGCGGAAAAAACAAAATCACCATTGTCGTATTTGACTACCGCGGCAAAAAAGTTGTGTCGTCCGGCTCTTGCCGCCGAATGGCTCATGGAAACTTTGATGCCGTGCACCAAATCGATATACTCGCCTGAATTGGCAATCAGAACAACCGGCAGCAGGTCAAAGCCGTCTTCGCCGTCGGGTATTTCCGCAACCGCAAAAGACAGGGTGTTTTTGTCTACGCCGTAAATATCTGCCAGACAACGCAGAACGATAAACGGGGATACCGGTTTCGGCAAGGCGTTGGTCTTTGCCGCATTTGCTGTTTTAGCAGAGGATTTTTTTCTGCGGGCTGCAACAGGCATGCTGTTCAAACCCTTGTTTTTCTTTCTGTTCATATACAAAAAAATTTTTAAAAAGTAAAACATAAAGGTATTTAATTGCAATCCTTGTAGCATAAAAAAATATTTTTTGCAATAGAAAAATATTGGTTTTGTCTAAAATGTATGGCATTCCCCAATTACGTTTATCTCAAACAACCATTAAGGCGTATATCAGATTAGCAGTCCTCAAATCCACACCATAAAAACAGTTCCGGTGCAAAGCCGTTTGTTTCTAAATTCGTACCATATTCAATATTCGCGCCAAATCCGCGCCATATTCGATATTTGCGCTATATTCGCGCAAATATGCATCTTTGCGCCACATCTGCGTTATCTTCGCGTCATAAAAAAACAGCCCCGCAAAGAGGCTGTTTTTTGCTTGCTTCATACCTGTAACCGGAGAGATGATTTATCCGGCATCAGATCATCTTAGTACGACCGCGCGTAAATTACGTCCAGCGTTGCTTTTTGGCCGGAAAGCAGGCATTCGCCTTCGCTGCCGCTCTGGTCAAACGGAATGCAGCGGATGGTCAGGCGCATTTCTTTAAGCTTGTCCAGCGTTGCCTCGTCTCCGCTCCATTTGCCGCGTACGAACGCGACTTTCGGCGCTTTGCCGCCGTTTTCCAGATAAACGTTGGCGTTGGCAAAATAGGCTTCAAATTCCGCTGCGGTCTTAATATCCGTAACCACGTTTTGCGTCAGGCGTTCGTTGGCGCGTGCCAGCATTTCGTCCTGAATTGTCTGCAGCTTTTCGCTGATTGTCGCAATGAAAACGTCCACGTCTTCAAAGTTCTTCCAGCCGTCCCGGTTGATTTTAATGCGGTTGCGGAACATAACGGCGTTCTTTTCCAAATCCTTGGCACCGACTTCCACAATCAGCGGCGCGCCTTTGCGCGTCCATTCCCACATCTTGTCGACCGCTTCTTTCGGGCGGTTGTCCAGCCGGACGCGAACTTTTTCACCGGCAAACGTCTGGGCCTTGAGTGCATCGCGCAGCTTTTCCGCATAGGCATTGATGGCTTCGGCTTTGCTCTTGTCCTTGACAATCGGCACGATAATCACCTGCTGCGGTGCGAGTTTCGGCGGAACGCACATTCCCTCGTCGTCGGCGTGCGTCATAATCAATCCGCCGATAAGCCGGGTAGAAACGCCCCATGACGTCGTATAGGCATATTCCTGCGCATTGTCGGAGTTAATGAACTTGATATCCGCCGACTTGGCGAAGTTCTGTCCGAGGAAGTGCGACGTGCCCGCCTGCAGCGACCGTCCGTCCTGCATCATCGCTTCAATGCAGTAGGTTGTAACCGCGCCCGGGAATTTGTCGTATTCCGGCTTTTTGCCTTTAATCACCGGCATAGCCATATCGTTGACGCACAAATCTTCATAAACGCCGAGCATCGTTTCGGCTTCTTTTTCCGCTTCCTCAAACGTTGCATGAGCGGTATGCCCTTCCTGCCACAGAAATTCGCGGGTGCGCAAAAACAGGCGCGGGCGCATTTCCCAGCGCACAACGTTCGCCCACTGGTTAATCATGACCGGCAGGTCGCGGTACGAATGTACCCACTTGGAAAACGAGTCGGCAATAATGGTTTCTGAAGTCGGACGCACAATCAGCGGTTCCTCCAGCGGGCTTGCCGGCACAAGTTTGCCGTCTTCCATACTGAGGCGCGAGTGCGTAACAATAGCCATTTCTTTGGCAAAACCTTCAACGTGTTCTGCCTCTTTTTGGAAATAGCTTAACGGGATGAAAAGCGGGAAATAGCAATTCTCGTGATTTGTTTCCTTAATCTTTTCGTCCAACAGGCGCTGGATACGTTCCCAAATTCCGTATCCCCAGGGTTTGATGACCATACACCCCGGCGAGGACGAAACTTCGGCCATATCGGCAGCGGCTATCACGTTCTGGTACCAGTCCGGATAGCTGTTCTCTCTTATGTTCTTCAGAGCCATAACCAAATATCCTTTTATGTAATTGTTTTTAAACCGCCCAAAGTAAACACCAAAAAATGCCTGCTGTCAAGAATATAAGTGTATAAAATATCGTTCCGGTTTAAGCCATGGCATCGGTTTTGCCAGCGGCATTGGGAAATTTCAGCGGCGTTTGGGAGAAATTTATGCGTTGTCCTTCCTCTTTAACTTTTTTTAACTCTTTATTATATAAACTGATACCGTTTGATAAAGATTGAAAAGGAAACCCAAATGAAGCGTATATTTACTGTTTTGGCCTTGGCTGCGACCATGGCGCTCGGCGCCTGCAAAGAAGAAACCGCCGCCAACCGGATTTATGTCTTTTCGCAGCCCGGCTGCCCGCATTGCGAACACGCTGAGGAATATATCAGCCGCTATTACCGGAATTATGACATTGAACGGCTGAATATCCGCGAGGGCAATAATATGGGGTATTTGCTGCGTTATGCCAAAAAGTTCAAGGTGTCCGAACAGTCGCTCGGCACGCCGTTTATCGTTATGGGTGATAAATATATAATGGGCTGGGGTAATCAGCAGGTAAAAGACTTTAACCGCTATGCCAAGAACTTTAAACCGAAATCGTCGCCGCTGCGTTCTGTTGCCGCGCCGCAAAATGCGCAGCCTCATAAGGAACAGCCGCAAAATAAGCAGCCGGCTGACGCAAATACTCCGGCGGCACGCCCGTAGGTTATGGCCTTCTGCCGGTTCGGACGGTTCCTCCCCCCGCAGGCTTCGGCTTGCGGGGATTTTTTTATACTTTCGGCTGCTGATATTAAACGAACGTTTTATTTCTACATCTCAGGTTGTATGTGGGCAATCAAAAGCTTTTGTTTTTGCACAATAATATTTTTGTGCAGGCTGTTGAATTTTATGGTTCGTATTTTTTCAACAGTTTTTAGGATACCTGATGAATAGCCAAACTATAAACAAAGAAACGCCGGCGCCGAAAGTTTCGGTTCTGGTGCCGGTTTACCGTCCGCGGGAAGAATATCTGCGCGCTTGTATCGACAGTATTTTGTCGCAGACTTTTCGCGATTTTGAACTGCTGCTGCTGGACGACTGTCCCGAGGACAGAACCGCCGAAGCCGTCATAAAAAGCTATGCCGACGGCCGGATAAGATATTCCCGCAATCCGGCCAATCTCGGCATATCGGCCAGCCGCAACCTCCTGATTGATATGGCGCGCGGGGAATATCTTGCGGTTATGGACCATGACGACATTTCGCTCCCCGAAAGGCTTGAAAAGGAGACCGCATATCTGGACGCCCACCCTGAAGTCGGCGTTGTCAGCGGCCGGGTTTTGAAAATCCCCCAAAATAAAGCATCGCATAATCCCGAAACCAGCCATGCGATTAAATTGTCGCTGATGACGGTCTGCGCCCTGACGCACCCTGCGGCAATGATAAGAAAAAGCGTTTTACAGCAGCATCATATCCGGTATGAAGAAGAATTCAGCCCGGCGGAAGACTATGCGCTGTGGTGCCGGCTGCTGCCGCATACGGAGTTTTATAACCTGCCCGATATCCTGTTGCATTACCGTTGGCACGAGAGCAATACCTCTATTGTGCAAAATCAGAAGATGCACGATGCGTCGTACGCTGTCCGCGCTATGGTGCAGGCAGAAAACCCGGCATTGTACCGTGAATTTGAAAAACGGGCGCGCTATACCGGAACCTGGCGGCTGTTTGGTTTTATCCCTCTGCTGCGCATTGTCCGCGATGCCCGTCGCACAAAAATTCTCCTCTTTGCCTGCCTGCCGCTGGTCAGTTATCGCTCAGCCGTCAAGCTGAAAGGGGAATGACGATGATTCCCAAAATTATTCATTATTGCTGGTTCGGCGGCTCCCCGAAAAACGAAAAGATACGTTTTTGCATGGAAAGCTGGAAAAAAGTTCTCCCCGATTATGAAATTCGCGAATGGTCGGAAAAAGATTTATTCCGTTTTTCCGATAACCGGTATGTCCGGCAGGCTTATGAGGCGAAAAAATGGGCTTTTGTATCGGATGTCTTCCGTCTTTTTGCTTTGTATAAAGAAGGGGGAATTTATTTGGATACCGATGTCGAAGTCAGAAAAACGTTTTCCCCGCTGTTGGAGGGGGATTTCTTTATCGGTTCGGAAAAGCACGGGCGTTTTGAGAGTATCGGTACGGCGGTGATAGGCGCTGCGGCAGGCAATGGGATTATAAAAGATATGCTGTCTGTTTATGAAAATCTTGATTTTATACCCAAAAACAGAATTCCGGATTTGACGCCGAATACGGTTCGGTTGAAGCCTGTGTTCCAAAAATATGGTATAGTGAACGTCTACAGCAATGAACGGATAATTGAGATTGATAACAAGTCCCGCATTTATCCCGATTGGTATTTTTGCGTGGATACGCCGGATAGTTTTTGCGTTCATCATTTTCAGGCTTCTTGGATTAATGACTTTGACTGTAAGCTGAATGTGCATATACCCTTGGGACGTGGCAAATGGCTTGGATTATACCGCTATAAAAGGATAAAGCCAGAGGCGAAGCTTGCATATCCGGAAACAATGAAGAAAAAAATTTGGGAGTGGGACTATGCCAAACGCAAAAAAATCCTGCTGACGTATGAAGAAAAGGGAAAGGGTGAGTAAATGCAGCTTTCAATTGTTACCGTGTGCTATAATGAAAAGGATATAGGGCGCACCTGCGAAAGCATTGTCAGCCAGTCTTGTCAGGATTTTGAATGGATTGTGGTTGACGGCGGGTCGACGGACGGTTCTTTGGAGGTGATAAAACACTACAAAGAACGTATTGATATTCTGATATCGGAACCGGACAACGGCATATATGATGCGATGAACAAAGGGATACGCCTGGCAAAAGGGAAATGGATAAATTTTATGAACGGCGGCGATACGTTTGCCGATAACGGTATTGTCGGAGATTTTTTGCGTTTTGCCGGAGATAACCCGGCCGCAGACGTCATCTATGGCGATTTCAACCGGATGCTTCCAGACGGGGGTGTCAGAAAATCAGAATTTCCCGATGTCGTAGATAAGGTATTTTTTTACAATAAATCGGTCAATCATCAGGCATCTTTTATCCGGAGCCGTCTGTTTCGGCGTTTTGGCATGTATGATGAAACTTTCAGGATTGCCGCCGACATGGATAAGTGGCTTATGTTTGTAAACAATGGCTGCCTGTTCCGGCATTGGGAACGGTATGTTGCAAATTTTTATCTCGACGGAATAAGTTCGACGCATAAACAGCTTTTGGCGGAAGAATTGGGGCGCATTCACGAAAAGCGTTATGGGCGAAGGGAAGAAAAAGCCGTCTTGCAAAAGATTTCAAGCCGCCGGGATTTTCTTTTATTTGATATTTTTCCATTGCTTGAGATTGATGATAAAAATGCCGGACAGACAACAGTCTGTAAATTATTCGGGGTTTTGCCCGTATACAGAAAAGTCAGCAAGCATGGAAAAGTGCGTCATTATCTTTTCGGCTTTATTCCGTTTTTGAAAATCAGGCAGAAATAAAAACTGCCTCGGAATATATAAAATAAAAGCCGGCCGGTTTATGACGCAGCTGGCTTTTATTTATAAATACTTTCCCCTGTACCGGCTGCGCCGGTTAGGAAAACCGCTTCTCAGCGCCTTATTTGTTGAAGTAGCGCTTCAGCAGGCCGTCAAAGCCTCTGCCGTGGCGGGCTTCGTCTTTGGCCATTTCGTGAATGCTGTCGTGAACGGCATCGTAGCCGAGTTCCTTGGCCAGCGTGGCAATCTGCTTCTTGCCGTCGCAGGCACCGAATTCTGCCGCCGCGCGCATTTCAACGTTCTTTTCCGTAGAGTCGGTAACGACTTCGCCCAGCATCTCGGCGATGCGTGCGGCATGGTCTGCTTCCTCAAAAGCATAGCGCTTGAAGGCTTCGGCAATTTCCGGATAGCCTTCGCGGTCGGCCTGGCGGCTCATCGCCAGATACATGCCGACTTCGCTGCATTCGCCGGTGAAGTGTTCGCGCAGGCCGGCAACAATGCGTTCGTCCAGGCCTTTGGCAACGCCGATTCTGTGTTCGTCGGCATAAGCCTTGTTTTCTTCGTCCATAACCTTAAACGTTTTGGCGCCGCAGACCGGACATACTTCCGGCATGGTGTCGCTTTCGATAACCTGTCCGCAGACTGTGCAAATGTATTTCATTACTTTTTCGTCCTTTTCAAATTGTTTCAAACAAATTATATTTAGGGAGAGAATTTGCCGATGTCAAATGCTAAAAGCTGTGTAAATAAAAAGTTTTTGTCTTGTGCCGCCCGGCAAAGCGCATAAACTGACAGGCAGAATGCAATATAAGGGAGAAAACGATGAGTGACAAGACTATGAAGATAATCCTTTCCGTCCTGACCGTCATCCTGCTGGCGCTGATTGTCGGCCTGGTGGCGATGAAAGGCAGCTCGGTAAAGGCCGATTTGAACAAGCTGGCGCTGCGTATCGGCGAACTGCGGCAGTATCGCACGATGGGGCGTGCCGACGTCAATGCGGCGATGGAAAAGGCATTTGCCCGCGTCGGTTATAACGTTGTGTCGGCTACCGAAGACAACCTGTATCCGGATACGGCAGCCGATGCCGGCGTAAACCTGTATATCCGCGGCTACGGTCCGTTTAATGAGGTAAAGACCAACAAAAAGGCGGTTAATATCGTCTATATCCGCGACTACGATTCTCTGTTTGAGAATGAAATCAAGGTTTATGACGGCGTGGCTACGTCTTCGCGCGATTTCTACAACTATCTGCTCGGCAGCGGATATGCTGCGGCGTATATTCCGGAACTGACGGATCCGTCCGTATTCTATCCGGCGCCGAAACCCGAATTGGAGCGCGATTTGCTGTATGTCGGCGATAACGAACGCCCGAGCCCTGCGGTTGCTGCCGCGGTGGAAGCCAAGCTGCCGCTGGAAATATTCGGCCGTTTCTGGGCTGGAAATATCGACGATTCCTATATCAAAGGCGAATATATTCACGACAATGACCTCGGTGCTTATTTCTCGTCGGCGAAAATCAATCTCGTCAACGTTTCCGAACACGAGTCGCAAATCGGCATGATTCCGTCGCGCGTTTATGACATTGCCGCAAGCAAAGGCTTTATGATTGCGCCGTACAACAAGGAAATCGAAGCTGTTTTCGGCGATTCGATCCCGATGTTCAAAAACGCGGATGAACTGAAGGCTTTATACAATCAGTACCTCAATGATCCGAAAGCGCGTGCCGAAAAAGCCGAAAAGGCATATAAAATCGCCGTTTCGGAATATAATGCCGATATGTTCGTACAGCGTATGAACGGATTGGTCGAGTTTCTGATTAACGAAAAGAAGCTCTGAGATGAAATTGCCGGCGGCTCAAAAGACGGTTTTGGGGCTGTTGGCAGCCATTGCGGCAGCGGCGCTTTGCGCCCTGCCGTTTTTGGCGGTTAAAAAAGAGATTGTTTATGTTTATGCCAAATCCCCTGTTCCCGATTCCCGTGAAACAGGTTTTATCCGCGAATTAAAGCGGTTAGGCTACGAAGTTAAATTGAATTCTTCGTCCTTGCCGGCAGCCGGGACGGTCGGCTTGTGGTTTCGTCCGCCTGAGTTTGCCTCTCAGTTGGAGACGTCCCCGGCGGCATGGAATTTTATCTATAATGAAGATTATTATCCGTTTGACTGGCGCGGGCTGAAAAAGTTTCCTGTTGTGTTGACTCCGTACCGTGAGCTGTATGAGCATTATGCCCGCAGCAATATAAGAACGGCAATGTTTACTGTCGGGGTGAATACGACGGATTTTTACGCGCCGGAAACGGTTTTTCAGCCCGGATATAAGGTCTATCCGCTGGTTTATTACGGCGATAACAATAAATCGTCGCCGTTGGCCGAGAGCCTGAAAAAGCAAAGCGGAAACAACAAGCCGTCGCCGTTGGCCGGAAGCCTGAACGCCCAAAACAGTACGGTGCAGGGCAGCGTATGGTTTATGGGCCGCTTTTGGGAAAACGGGCTGCCGCAGCTGGTGCCGCAGGGAACGCCGGCGGAAAAGGGCAGGGAGCTTTCCCGCGCTTTTATCGCTGCCGTATACGCCGATCCCGAAACGCCTGCCGCCAAAATGGTTCCCGCCGAAACGGCGGAAGCCGCTGCCGCCGGTGCTTTGGTCATAATGCCGTCAAATCCGGCAGTAAAAGAAATCTATGGCGACAATGTGATTATGTATGAAAAAGAAAGCGATTTTCCCGGCCTTGTCGATTATTATCTGCAAAATCCCGAAATTTCCCGCGCTAAAATTGTTGCGGCGCAGAAAATAACTGCCGACCGTCTGAGTTCGGCTGCTTCCGCCCGCCGGTTTAAAGAAATTCTGGACTGGCTGCGGCAGAATGTCGAACCATAGCCGCCCCTCCTCACACCGTCCCGTACATACTCAAAAACAGTCCCGCACCCCAAGCAATTCGGATTAAAGCAGTCCCGTACCCGAAGCAGTCCCGATTGCTGCCTATAGCCGTTTCCAGGTGCGCAGCTTGTTTTTTTCTTCTTTATCGCGAAAAGCCTGCTCCAAATCAATGCCGTGCATATTTGCCAGCGAACAGACATAAATGAATACGTCGGCAAGCTCCTCTGCAACATTGCTGACGGCTGAACCGCTGCCGACCGAACCGCCCTTTGCATTTTTGCGTACGGCAGAAATAACTTCGCCGGCTTCTTCGGCAAACAGGCAGCATTCGTAAAACTTATCCGTCGTATTGAATCCGCGTTCCTGTTTCATCTGCCGGACATACGATTGAAAATCTTGCAGGGTAGGGGATTTTTTAAGTTCTAAAACCATAGCCTTCTCGCTTTTTTCTGCCGGTATGCGGTACAAACGGCACTTTTAGCCTTTATATGCCGGTACTTATGCATACCTGCGATTGATAATCTCGGCGGCGTCTTTCATCTCGTCTTCAATCAGGCGGTGCTCAATGCCGTCGTATTCAATAGCCTCCCAGTCAATATCGTGCCGGTCAAGCCATTCCTTGGTAAAGTCAAGCGTCTTATACTGCACCGAAAGGTCGCTCGTGCCGTGAAACAGATAAACGCCCGGCCGCGATGCCAGTTCTTTTTCCAGCATGTCTTTGCCGCAGACGATGCCGGCAAAAGGAAAAACGCCGCCCAATTCGTATTTTCGGGTCAGCCCGACATACATTGCGAGCATGGCTCCCTGTGAAAATCCCATGACATAAGTGTCTTTGTTTTTGATTTTAAGCTCTTTTTGCAGACTGCTGATAAAAGCATTCATCTTTTTCGCCGTCTCGCTGATGCGGGGGCCGGTGCGATTATAAATCTCCACAATTTCGTCTGTTGGCGTCTCCGGTTTGCGCCGTTTGCGGTCAGGGTCAACGTCAACAAGGGCATACCACTGTTTTTTCAGCGGATTGCGTTCGCTCTGCGTGTCCGCCTCGGGCATAACGACCAGCGTATTGTCCAAATGCTGCAACAGCATCTCTGCAAAAGGTTCAACGTCTTCAATGCAGCTGTTGTATCCGTGCAGAAAAATGATTAGCCGTGAAACCTTGCTGCCGGACTTGAATGCCTTATATTTATACACGCTCATATTTCCCTCCGTCATTATCCTCTCTCTTTAGTCTGTAAAAAGTTAAGAATATCCTAATACATTCCCCGAATTTACGATTATTTAAGCTATAGGCGCTAAAATCGACTCAAAGTACGGCACACTCGTGCCTGAATCTGAAGTTCAATCCGTTTGCCGTGCAGGAGCAGAAATGCCGCATCAAGCCAGTGTTTATGAAAAAATAGTTTCCGACGTTCTTGCGGGCAGGGCACCCGTTTATAAGGATTATGCTGCCAAGTGGCGCCGCCGCGGGCACCACCGGGAGGAGTTTGCCGTCTTTGCGGAATATGCCGGATATGCAGCAAAGCTGGTCTGTGCGCCTGATTTTGAAATCGGAGCGGCGGTTCGGGCTGCCAGCACGGCGCAGATATCCCGGCACCCGATACCTGAGTTTTTGTTTACGCCGGCAGAAAAAAAGACTATTCTCAGAGCGGAAGAAAAAGGCCGCATAAAAGCCGGACAGGTCATTGCTTTTTCCGGCTGCCGGCGAAAAGTTTTCGGCTGCGATTATTCCGGATTGCCGGACGATACGGACGCTTTTGTCGTCTTTTCCGGGCATCCCGGTGCCGCCGGTCCTGCCGTTTTTGCCTGGTTTAACCATTTTCGCCGCACCGGCCGGGCGGTAAAGCTGATTTTTTTAGGTCTGACGGACAATCAGGGAAATTCGGACTTTACCGATTCGTCATTAATTTACAACGTCGGTTCCGAACAGGAAATGTACCGCCGCTATTTTAAGGCAATGGGCGTTTCGCATGAGATTATCGACGAATGCGTCAGTGTGCCGTATGATATTTCGACCGAAGACAATATTGCGCGTCTGGCAGAAATCAAAAACAAGATTTTCGGTGCGCGGGAGGTGAAGTTTGTCATGTTCGGCTATCCCGTTTATCAAACCCGGATTGCTACCGAGTTCGCCTGGGCGTTTCAGAAAATGGAAGACGAAGGGAACTGCTTTGGCGTCAATTTCATAATGCCTTCGTACCGGCCGAGCCAAAACGAGTATGACCGCTATTTTTCCTATGACAATTTAAACGGCATCGCCGCCGACATCATTATCGGCAATTGTATGGCACATCCGTACCGGGTTAAGAACCAGCCCCGTTTCGATATCGGTTTGGGCACATATCCCGAAGCGTATAAGAGGATATTGCCGCTCAGCCTGGTGTATTCCTATCCGAACGTTGCCGCGGAACTGGCCGGAACAGATATTAAAACCGCGGCGGTACTGAAAATCCTCCGCGCCATCCAGCATCGCACTTATGGCTACGAACATCCGCAGAAGACCGACCGCCAGATAAGTTACAACGTGATGCAGACCCGCCGCCTGCTGTTGGAGAGGGGATTGGTATCGCGGGAACTCCTGCGCTGCGGATATAGGCTGCCGCGGGAAGAATATCTCCGCCGTCTTGCCTCTTGCCGTTAATATCGGTGCTTCGCGTTCCATATACCCTGACGTTAATGTCGGCGCATTGCATTCTGCCACTGCCTGCCGTTAATATCGGCATTTCGTTTCCGCCATCGTAATTTCTCACGCCGCTCGCCGTCCAAACTGCAAAAAAAGCGCTTGACAATCATAAAAATAAGAACTAAAGTAGAACAAAATTAAAAATGACGGAGGGAAGATGTTAACGCCAAAACAACACAACTTGCTTGTATATATTGATAATTTTATTAAAGAAACCGGTCATTCGCCGTCTTTTGAGGAGATGAAAGAAGCTGTCGGGCTGAAGTCGAAGTCCGGCATCCATGCGTTGATAAATGCATTGGAAGAACGCGGCTTTATCCGCAAGCTTGCACATAAGGCGCGAGCGCTGGAAGTTCTGAAAATGCCTCAGGTTGAACCTCATCATGAAAACCGTTTGGACGCGTGTTTGAACGCCGGGCAGTCTTCAAAGGACGGCCTCGCAGGACAGGAAGTTTTTGCTAATGACAACGGAGAAACCGAGTTTTCGCTGATGATACCTTTATACGGAAAGATTGCTGCCGGAACGCCGATTGAAGCCATCGCCAATCCGTCGGAGTATATTTATATCCCCAAAAGCTTTTCTACCCAGTCTGAGCTTTATGCGCTGACGATAGAAGGTGAGTCTATGGTGGAAGCCGGAATTTTTGACGGTGATACGGCAATTATCCGTCGTGCCGACCGCGCCGATAACGGGCAGATTGTCGTTGCTCTGGTTGATAATGAAGAGGCCACCCTGAAAGTGCTTGACCGCAAATCCGGGAATGAAGTCTGGCTTTTGCCCTGCAATAAGGATTATGAGCCGATAAAACTGACGGCAGACCGGCTGAAAATCCAAGGGATATTGTACGGCATTGTCCGTAAATATAATTGATGGCAGATGTCTTTTCAGCCGGAAGTAACAGAAGGGAAGGTAAGGAGCATGACAACAACGGCAATAATTACGGCAATGGAAAGCGAATATGATTCGGTTCGGAAATTGTACGATTTTGATGAAAACGGCGATTATCCACGCGCTCACGTATATGGCAGGAATATTCTGCTCGTAAAAGCCGGTATCGGTAAAGTGAATGCGGCGCTGGCAGCTCAAAAGGCATGCGATGCCGGTGCGGATTTGGTTATATCGACGGGGCTTGCCGGCGGAATTGATACTTCTTTGCGGCAGGGGGATATTGTTTTGGCAGAAAAAGTCTGCTATCACGATGTCTGGTGCGGTGAGCCTAACCTGCGCGGGCAGGTACAGGGGTTGCCGTTGTATTTTGAACCCCGTCCCGAAATGATGGAAAAAATAATTGCGGCCGTTCCCTCAGGGTACTTCAAACGCGGTCTGACCGTAACCGGAGACCGGTTTTTAACCGATGCCCGCCGTTTGCAGACAATCAAGGGCGAGTTTCCGGAAGCTCTGGCTGTGGATATGGAAAGTGCGGCTGTCGCGCAAGCCTGCTATTTGAATGAACGTCGGCCGTTTTTGTCGCTGCGGATAATCAGCGATGTCGTCGGTACTCGAAATCAGGAGGAAGAGTATCGTATGTTTTGGCAAAATGTCCCTGAAAAAGCGGCAGCAATGGTAGATATTGTCCTGCGTGCGCTGGCAGAAGAATAAAATACCGCAGACAGAAAGTAAAAACAGCTTTCGGATCAGGATGAGTTGCCAAAAGATAAGCCTGAACAGCTGCGGCCGGTTTTGCCTGATGTCGGTTGAGAAAGTTTTACTAAAAAGTTTTACTAAAGTCTTCGCTCGGCTACCAAAATAAACCAGTTTAAGCCCGGAAGCTTAAACTGGTTTATTTGAAATTGTCGATTATCTCTCCGGGATGAAATAGCGGCTAATAATAGCCGTTATACCCGCCTCTCTCAACAGCATCCATGTAGGTTGACATAAAGTACGTCAAATAGCCGACAAGCAGGAGCAACAGATAAATGGCAGCATACCTGAGGCTTTTTGCCTTGTGCCCGGCATCATAAAAGGAGGCTGTGCCATACTGGTTGGCTCCGCGTTCTTCCTCGAAGAAACCTGCCGCAATGAAGATTTTCAGGCTGTAATAGCCGTAAAACATCATAACCAGCAGCGTTGCCGCGCCGCACCCCAGTATAATAAAGCTTTCTCCGGTTGAAAAGCCGCTGTAAATCTTGCCGCCCTGCAAAGCGTATGCAGTCCCTGCAGCCGACAAAATGCCTGTTAACAGCCAGTAAAGGACAAACGGACGGAAAAATCCTTTCCATGCGCCATAACCGGCGTCGTGCAGCCTTCTGACAAACAGCGACAAATAAAAAAATACCTCTGCAATATAAAATAAAATTGCCAGAACTGTCGTTATCTTATGGGCATGCGGCATAGCAAAAGCAACTCCGGAAACCAGCAGAAGAATAACAAACATATTAATCAGCATGGAACTCCAAAATTCAAATCTGGATGTTCTGCCCTTGAAGTTAAACAGGTTTTTGTAAGCGCGGGCCCAGGCGCAGAATGCGCCGCCGCAGAGTTCGCTTTCGCCGTTTTCTGACACATTGCCGGCCGCATCGGCGCTTTCTTTCATTTCAAGAAATTTTTTTGCTTCGGCAATTTTGGCGTTTTCTTTGACTGCTGCCCGTTTGCTGTTTTCGGGAACCGCTTTGCGGCCTTTTTCTTCAACCCCTTCCGCCGGCATTGATTTTGCTGCCGCTTTTTTCGCGGTTTGCGCAGCCGCAGGTTTGGCGGCCTTTTTCTCTTCGTTGCGCGATTTAATCGTCATGACTTCGCTGATAATGTCATGATTTTCCGCCTCGGGGATATTGGTTTCTTTGCTGTCGGCAGCCTTAGCCGTCTTTTTTGATGCCGAAGTTTTAGCAGCGGCTTTCACGGTGTTTTTTGCGGCGGATGCCTTGTCCGCGCCGCTTTTCGCAGGAGCTTTTGCCGCGGAAACTTTTGCTGTTTTAGCCGCGGAGCTTTTTGCCGTCTTAGATGCATTTTCCTTGGCAGTCTTGGAAACTGCCTGCTTTGAAGCAGTTTTTTTGGTTGCGGCGCTTTGGGGCGCGTTTTCGTCTGCTGCGGTTTGAACCGCTGTCTTTTTTACATCATCGGCCGAAGCCTTTTTACTAACCATTTTTCCCTCTCAAAAAAATTAAAAATCAAATACATAATAATCATATTTATTTTAATGGCAACCCCGGTTGCTTTTTAAATCACAGTTTTCTTGATTGACCGAAGTTCGGAAAATTTAGAAAAACTCCTCGCAGTTACCGAGTATACTGTCGCAATAAAGGTACTTACCGCCGCCTAGACATGGAGTAGGTGTTTTGCAAAAGTGCAAGTATGGGAAAAACAGCTTGAGGAAAAGTGGGGAGTGAGGGGAAAGCAAACCCATTATCGTCCAAATAAAGGAAAGAAAGAAGAAGACAGAGATGGCGAAGAAGTTTTTTGTGTAGTCGGATTTGCTTATCGGATGCGTCGTTTTCCCCTTGACAAAAGCAGCTATGCAGAAAAAGAGTGCAAGAGTGCCGCAGATGACATCAGCATATATGCCGGCTGCCGTACGGAAAGGATAGCTGATGATAACCAAAAGCCAAAAGATGCCCCATATATATTTGGCCATTGATAGCCCTCTGATGTCATTCAACCGCCTCGCCACCAAAGCAGTATAGAATAATATGCAGGGGAGTGCTAGAAATAAATGCCAATTAGGATAAGATAAACCCAAAGACATCAAAGATAATAAGGCGTAGAGAAAATAAATTACAGACACAGCACACCAAAATTCGTGTCTGGTGCTGCAACTTTTCCAGTCAAAAAATATTTCCAGCTTTCTTAGCGATGTTCTTCAAAATCCGTCGCAATCGCCGGAAACACTTTTGCTCAAATTTTCGGAAACCTTATGGCCGCTGTTCTGCTTTAACGGAGATGCAGATGTGTTGTTGCCCTCTAAAGAGGCATCATGTTTATGTTTTATCATACCGTTAAATTCTCCGTTTCACTATAGTTGCAATAAAGATTTTGCCTGCGCATCGTTCTGGGGCTCCTGCGCTTCGTCCCGGACGGGCTAAAACAAAACCTTGGCAGATTTGAATTTTTTTGTTTTTTCGTCAAAAGCCACCCGCAGGACGGAACCGTTTTCGAGTCGGATGGTCTTTTTCAGGCATATTTCGGCAAAAATGCGGATGAGCATTCCGTGCGTAACCAGCAGCACGCGCTCCCGCCCTTCTTCAAACAGTTTGTTGATAAATTTCATAAAACGCTGCTGTACTGCGCCGGTCGTTTCCCCGCCGGGGTAGCCGATATCGTAGCGTTCGGGGTTTTTGATGTCGTTGAAAGCCTGATAGATATAGGGAAAGACCGCTTCCAAATCGTTTTTTTTCAGCCCTTCAGCCTTGCCGAAATTCATCTCGCGCAGCCTTTTGGTATAGTGCACCGGCAAATCAAGTATGCCGCTGATAATGTCGGCGCTTTTTCTGGCGCGTTTCAAATCGCTTGCATAAATCGTTTCAATCTTTTCCCCGCTGAGCTTCCCCGCTGCAGCCCGAGCCTGCTCTGCGCCGGTTTCGTTAAGCGGCGTGTCATTCCAGCCCTGTACTTTTTCTTCTGCGTTCCAGTCCGTCTGCCCGTGTCTCATCAGGTATAAAATCATCGTTGCTCGCTGTTTCCTTTTTTATCGTTTTGCCCAGTCCGGTATATTTGTTAAAAACAGGATAAAAAAATTGCCGCAGAAAATCAAGCCGGAAAACGAACTTAACCACATCGCTGTAAGTGTCGCGCTGTATCTCTGTAAGTTTCGCCCTGCACCTCTGTGAGTGTCGCGCTGCATCGTTCGCTTTGGTTTAACTTTCGGCAACAGCCTTTTTCATGGCACAGAAGAAAAAGCCGTCGGTTTTGGTATTAAGCGGCGAAAATTTCAGCCATCTCGTATCATCAAAAGGATACAGCGGAATGTCCAGCGTTTCCCGCCAAAGTTCTTTGTGGTCAATCGGGCTGAATTCGGGATGTTTCGCCAGAAAAGATTCGATTTGTCTTTCGTTTTCTTCCGGAAGAACCGAGCAGGTAATGTAAATCAGGCGTCCGCCTGCAGCGGTATGCTCCGCGCCGAATTCAAGAATTTCAGCCTGAATGCCGAGTATTTCCCGCAGCCGTTGCGGCGTAATGCGGAATTTGGCGTCCGGCGTCCGCCGCCAGGTGCCGCTGCCGGAGCAGGGGGCGTCGATGATAAAACGGGTGTAGTCTTTGTCTTGGACATTCTTTATGGTCTTTATGTTAAGAATGTCCAGCCTTTCCGCCCGTTTTTTAATGCGCCCGAGCCGTTCTTCGTTTATGTCGTGTGCCCAAATCAGCCCGTCGTTGTGCAGGAGCGAGCCGAACGCCAGCGCTTTTCCGCCTGCTCCGGCGCAATAGTCAATTATTTTATGATGCGCCTTGATGCGGCACAACAGGGAGATAAGCTGCGATGCTTCATCCATTACTTCAATTTCGCCGTCCTGATAGGTCATGCAGTTGTTGAGATTAACCCTGTCTTCCGAGCGCAGGCCGATGGGGGAAAACGGTGTCGGTGAAAAAAACAACCCTTCTTTTTTGAGGCGCTCGCGGGCGTGGTCGCGGTCGGTTAGGTTGGCGCGGACATCTGCCGGCGCCGTCGTGTTCAACGCGTCAAGCAGGCGTGTGTTGCCGATTTTTTCAAACAGCCACTGCGGGCATTCATACAGCGCGGCTTCCGAAAAGTCTTCAAACTGTTCCGCCGCCTTCAAAGCCGCTTTTTCCTCTTTGCTGAGCGGTGCCGGGGCGTATTCCTCTCCGTTGAAAAGGAGGTCAAGGTCTTCTTGGGCAAAACAGAGCGCCGCTGCCGTCCGCGCCGAAAAGGCGCTGCCCAGCGCTTCGGAATATTTCATGCGGCTGCGGATAATCTTCCATACCGTATCGGCGATAAAGCGCCGGTCTTTGGAACCGATGTAGCGCCGGTCCTTAAAATATTTGTCCAGAATATTGTCAGCCGGCCGCTTGTCCTGCAAAATTTCTTCCAATGCTTCAATAACGGCCTGAACTCTGCTTGCTTCTTTCATCTGCTGCTCCGCTTTGATAAAGATAAATTGTATTTTGGTGCCGGTTGGAGCGTCCTGCAGCCATACGCCCGTATACCCCGACCGCCCCGACAATACCCGCTTTTTTTGCGCATTGCAAGTGTTGTTTTCGGATTTCTTCCCCGCTGCCGGAATTTTTTTGTTGCCAAAAACATAATTTTGTGCTATAAACTGCGGCAATATTAACGGCAGAAAGTAAAATATATGGAAAAAATTCTGGTTCTGAACTCCGGTTCCACCACCGTAAAATTCCAGCTGTTTGAGATGGAGCAAGGTTTTCATCGGGTTCTGGCAAAAGGTATGGTCGACCGTATCGGGCTGCCCAGTTCCAAAATTGTCGTCCGCGCCGATAACGGATATGAGTTCTCCTGCGAATGTCCGGTAACGGATCATAAAGACGCTATAAAAGCCATATTGGACTATCTCTCCCACCGTTTTTTGAAAAATGCCGCCGAATTGTCGGCCGTTGGGCATCGTATGGGACATGGCGGCGAATATTTCGACCGTTCGGTGATTATCGATGATGACGTTATGGCAAAAATCTATGACACGCTGCCGCTGCTGCCTTTGCACGGGCCTGCGTTTGTGCACGGCGTTGAGGCGATGACCGAACTTCTGCCCGGCGTTTTGCAGGTGGCAACGTTTGACAGCGCTTTCCATCAAAGCGTGGAAAAGCCAGCGTTTACTTATGCCATTCCTCGCGAATATTATGAAAAGGAACGTATCCGCCGTTACGGTTTTCACGGCACGTCGCACAATTACGCCGCGCAAAAAGCGGCGGAATTGTTTGGGCGTGCGGGGCGCTTTATCTGCTGCCACCTCGGCGGCGGCGCGTCCGTAACCGCGATTAAAGACGGCAAAAGCGTTGACACCACGATGGGATATACGCCGTCTGCCGGGATTATGATGGCGACCCGCGCCGGCGATATGGATCCGTATATTCCGTTGCACATTATGAAAACGCAGGGCAAAACCGCCGACGAGGTAAACGCGATGTTTAACAAACAGAGCGGTTTATACGGGCTTTCCTGCGGGCATTCTGATATGCGCGATATTATTGAAAATGCCGCCAAAGGCGATGAAAACTGCGCTTTTGCGATAGATGCGTTTGTTTATTCCCTGCTCAAAACCATCGGGTCTTACGTGGCGGTTCTGGGCGGCGTGGACGCCCTGATATTCACCGCCGGCATCGGTGAAAACGCTTCGCTTGTCCGTGAAAAGCTCTGCGCCCGTCTGGCGTATCTTGGTATAGAGCTTGACGGGGAAAAGAACAGAGCCCGCCCTGCGCCGGCGGAAATTTCCGCTCCGCAGAGCAAAGTCAAAGTATATGTCATTCCCGCCAACGAAGAGCTGATGATAGCGTCCGAAACGTTTGCGCTGCTGGATGAACTGGCGGAAACCGAACCTTTGGCGGTTTAAAGATTGGATAGTCGGAGATGGACTGATGTTGAAAGTGTTGATGCCCTCGCTTAATCAGCTTATAAATGCCGATTACAAAGCGGTAAAAACGCCCGAAACAGAGGCTTTGATAAAGCAGAGCCTGCAGGGGCTTGTCCCCTCGGCTCAGCCGGAATTGCGGCAGATATCCGGAATCCCCGGTTCCGGCAAAAGCACGTTTTGTGCCGCGCATTTGCCGCAGAATTTCCTGTTTCTTAGTTTTGACAAGATTATGGTTTCTCTGCCGGCATATCAGCGGGATTTGGCATTGTACGGCAATGTCGTTGCGTTTAAAAACCATGAAATGACCGCGCGGATTATCGGCTACGAACTGCTGCGCCGTGCCGTCAACCTGCACCTGAATATCATGTTTGAGCACAGCGGTACCAATGCCGCCCATCTTGAGCTGTTTAAGAATATCCGCCGCAAAGGCTACCGCACCGCCGTCGACTTTATCGTCTGCGATACAAAGCTTGCGATAAACCGTGCCGCCGAACGCGCCAAAAAGATAAACCGTTTTGTGCCCGAACAGCTGATTTTGGAACGGGCCGCGGGGCTTAAGCAATATGCCGCCGCATATCAAAAATTGACTCCCTCCGTAACATTCTTCGACGGCGCAAATAATTTCCGCCCGTTAAAGAAAATTTAAGATTATCCGTGCAAATATTTCCTTATGGAAGACTAATTTTATAAGGTTTTTGCCGATGAAAAAATATCTGCTTTTATTTTCCGTTTCGCTGGCTGCCGCGTCTGCGGGACAGGCGCAGGCGCTGACTGCGGCCGAACAGCTGCAGGCGACCAAAGCCATTTTTGTAGCCGATTTTCATAAGATGGATGACAACAAGGACGGTAAGCTGTCGTTGGAAGAATATTTGAGCCACCAGTTTGAAAATTTCCGTGCCAATATCATTGAGGCGGAAGGGTTTGATGCCGCGGTCGCGGATAAAAAACTTCCGGCCCGGGCCTCGGCCGCTCCGGCAGATACGGCCGCCGATGATAAGGGCAAAGAGCCCCGTGACGAGTTGAAGTCATTGAGCGATGTAAACAGCGCCTTGCAGGAAATGGCAAATTATGAGCTGGATTTTGATGATGATTTTACTTTTGATGACAGCTTTTCCGGCTTGGATGAAGAACCGAAAAAGCTGACCCGGGAAGATGTAATGCCTGCGGCTGACGTTTTATCTCAAGATAAAACGGCCTCGGATACGGACTTACCGTCGTCCGGTTCCTCTTTAACAAAAGAAGATGCCGCTGCACCCGCATCGGATACTGTTGCACCGGCACTGGATACTTCAGTGCCTGCACCGGATACTGTTACGCCCGCATCAGATACTCCAGCCCTTGCGTCGGATACTCCAGCCCCGGCATCGGCAGCTTCAACAAAGAACGAGGCCTCAGCTGTTTCCGAAGGGGCGGCGCACTCTGCTGAGACGGATTTGTCTGTTTCTGGGGAACCGGAGCTTCCCGTTGAATTGGACTTGTCCGTTTCCGAAGATGAAAGCCTGAAAAGTCTGCTGGCGGAAATAAACGAAACGCCGGAAGAAAAAGCTGCCAAAAAGGCCGCAGCCGAAGCAGAAGCCAAGGCAAAGGCCGATGCCGCAGCAGCCGCAGAACAGGAGAAAAATGCTGCCGCCGAGCGTGAAAAGCAGATTGGCTTTATGTTGGATACGATAAAGAAGACTCTGCCGAAGAAAATCGACGAGGCGACGACTTGGACGGACATTGAATACAAGGACAAAGCCATTGCCTATATCTATGAAGCCGATATCGATATGGCGGCAATGTCAGCCAAAGAAAAAACGGCTTTGCAAAACAGTATAAAAACCGAAGCCTGCGGCAAAGCCTATCAGGAGATGTGTCCCAGACTCAAGCCGATGTTTATTAATGACGGGATTAATGTCCGCATCCGTTATCTGGACAAAGGCAAGAATGAACTCGGCATTTGTGAATTTAATCATGACACCTGCAGGTAGCGGCATGCGCCGGTCATAGTCGCTCCGCGGCGGGAAAACCGGAAAAAAGCCATTAAAAAGCCGTTATCCGGCAAAAGATTTAACCCAACAAACCGTAAGGTTAGTTAATTTTAGAGAGGGAAAAACATGAGAAAAATTAAATTATTGTCAGCAACGGCTCTGTCGGTAATGCTTGCATTTTCCGCCAATGCCGTCGCAGCGGGAAGTTTTGACGACGCGTCGGAAGAAGAAATTGCCAAAGCTGTTGTCAGCGTTTTGAAGAAAAATCCGCAGATAGCGTATGATGCTTTGGTCAAATTCCGTGCCGATGCCGATACGAAAAAGGCCGAAAGCGAAAAGGAGCTGACTCCGCTGGAACAGAAGGTTGCAGACGTTTTGATGGACAATCCTCCGATTATCGTCGGAGCGCTGCAAATCTATCAGCAGCAGGAAGAACAGAAAAAGCTTCTGGCACAGGCGGAAACCTATCAGAAATACGCCGAAGACATCAACCGTGCCGAACTGTATGCCGGCAACCCGAAAGGGAAGTTTACGCTGGTCGAGTTCTTTGACTTCTCCTGCGGCTACTGCCGCCAGATGGCGCCGCGCATTGAAAATATCATTAAGAAAAATCCGGACGTAAAAGTCGTTTTCAAACCGGTGTCTTTCCTGTCGCCGAATTCGGAACTGGCAGCCAAAGCCGCCGTTGCCGCGCATAATCAGGGCAAGTTTTTGGAAATGTATTCCGGTCTGATGGCGGAACGGGTTGTCAATGAACCGGTAATTGACAAGCTTGCGCGCAACTTAAAGCTGGATATGGTAAAGTTTAAAAAAGACTATGCTTCTGACGAAACTAAAAATATCCTGCAGAGCATAAAAGCGACTGCCGACAAAATCGGCATGAAGAGCGTTCCGACCTTGGTACTGAACGGCATGCCGTTATACGCAGTTGAAGAAATCCAGCTGCAGCGGGCAATAGACGTTCTGCGCGACGGCGAAAAATAATCGCGTCCCGTTTGCTTGCCTCCGCCTTCCGTATTTGGCGGGGCAGCCGCAAAACCGGGGTAGTCGCACGATTACAAAAAAAGGTTCTCTGTGCAGACGCACAGGGAACCTTTCTAACAGGGATAAGGGTTATTTGCCAAGCAAATCTCCAAGATCCATCATCGGGGTAACGTTTCCGCCACCGTAGACCTTCGGGAAATTCTTCGCCAAAACTTCCTTGATAAGTTCAGGATGGGCTTTGAGGATTTCTCCCAGCTTTTCCCGTACTTCGTTCTCGGAAGCACCCTTCAGTTTCATAGCTTCAGCCTCAGCTTCTGCCATCTTACGAACGTAAGCGGCTTCACCGTCTGCCTGCATTTCGCGGGCTTCTGCCTGCGCTTTTGTTGAGATTTTCAGCTGTTCTGCCTTTTCCTCAACAATTTTGCGTTGCATTTCGACCTTAGCCATTTCGCTGACGGCATCTTCATAATCTTTGTCAAATTGAACATTGATAATGTTCAGTTCAACATTTTCAAACAAAGAATGGTCATAGCGCGGTTCGAAATTGGCCTTGACTTCTGATGACAACTCGGCGAGTTTACCGTTAATGTCTTCATAAGTTTTTTCGGCAACCACTTCGGTAAAAGCGGCATCAAGCTGCGGGCATAATGCCTTACTAATGTAGTCATTCTCTCCGATTGTTGCGTGGAGAGTATGCACATGAGCAGGATTCAAATTCCACGTCAGAACATAAGTCAACGCGATATCGCGTCTTTCTTTGTTCTTCATGTTGTTTGTATCCTGATGGCGCTGGCGGGTGATGTCCACTTCACTCATTGAAGAGATAAACGGAATCATCCAGCCGAAACCGGCAGAAAAACTCTTGTTCGCCATGGCTCCCAGCGTAATCTTATAACCCGCATGTCCCGGCATGATAACATACATACCGTTAATAAAGGTTACAAATACCAAAAGTATGGCAGCCACCAGCCAAAAACCCCAACCGAGGAAAAAGGCTGCGACAATACTCAAAACTGTTACAATCAATAACGGTTTTGTCAGTTTTTCCCGCATACTCAAGATCATGCTTGTAAAATCTGTTGTCATATATCTAGATTTTAGAAAACAAAGCACTTGTCAGCTCTTCAAAACTTATTTTAACTCATAAAACCCAGGTCATCTCTCCGCGTAGGAGCATCAGCGCAAGCTAACCGCCTTCTAAACCGAATTTTAATAAGTGAACCTGCAAAAACCGTAAACAACCCATTGCTTGAGCCGTAAACAATCCCTGCGCGTCCTAAATCTCTCCAAACTAACAGTAATCCCTGTTATAATTAAAACAATAATTTTCAAACTAATCAACATCACAATATTCATCACGCTTTTAATATACCATATTTTTCGCCCTTGGTCAATCATAAAATACGGCACAGTGCCAGTCTTTCTCTGCCGGTTTTTAATTTCAGTTTCTGCAATTTGCGGTCGTCTTTTCCTGGAAATCAGCTTTCAGTGCCTTTCCGGTTATATCTCCCGGCTTTATCCTAAATGGACAATGTTTTTACCGAATTTTTCTTCCAGTTCATCTAGAATGCTCCCCAGCCGGTCGTCGCTTTTTTTCGCCGGTTGAAACAGGTCAAGCTGTTCGCGTTCTCCGTAAACCAGTCCCGTCAGGGTAATTCCCGTGCTGCGCCAGACGACAGCCGGCGTGAACAGCTGTGTCAGCAGCCGCAGGGCAGGGGGCGTGATTTCCGTTTCCTGATTGCTGGCAAAGTCAAGTTTTGCGCGTGCCGTTACCACCTTAAAATCTTTGGTTCGGAGCATGACTTCAATGGCGGCGGCCTTGGCGCCTTCGCTGCGGGCTTTGCGGCAGGCGGTATGGATATGGCGGCACAAATCCGTTTTCAGGACGGCAATGTCGCTGCTGAATTCCCTGAGGGCGGAAGTTTGCTGAATGGAAAGCGGAGCCTTGTCGTCCGGTTCCACCTTAAACAGGGGAATTCCCGACAGTTCCGCTTTCAAATCCGCCCCATGCGTTCCGAACCTCGCCTTAACCCAGTAATCCGGGCGCATTACAAAGTCCAAAGCGGTAAAAATGCACTCTTCCCGCATTTTCAGAAGCAGCTTTCTCCCCACGCCGGAAACGTCCGCAATCAGCGTCTGCGCCAGAATCTTATTTCGTTCCGCCGACCCGATGGCAAAAATGCCGCCTGCATTTTTGGCTTTGTCGCTGGCAAGTTTGGCCAGAGTTTTTGTCGTCGACAGGCCGATGGAAACCGGAATGTGCAGTTCATCCCACACCGCCTGCCTGATCATTTGTGCCGTTTTGATGTAATTCTGCCGGTAAAGCAGCTTAGTTCCGGTCAGGTCAAGATAAGCTTCGTCCACCGAACAGACTTCGACGTCCGGCGTAAACGATTTGAACTTAGCCATGACTTTTGCCGAAATGCTGCGGTAAAGATCGTGATTGGCACGGACATACAAAACCTGCGGCAGGCGTTTCTTGGCCATAAAATAAGGTTCGCCCATCTTCAACCCCAGCGCTTTGGCTTCTCTCGACCGCGAAATGACGCAGCCGTCGTTGTTGGAAAGAACCGCCACCGCCCGCCCGTCAAGCCGCGGATTGAAAGCCCGCTCCGCCGAAACGAAAAAACAGTCGCAGTCTGCAAGGGCAATATAGTGTTTCATCATAGCCTCGGAATATGTGCCAGCCGTATAGTTTCAAAATCTTGTTTCATAGTCATCTTAGTATTGCCGAACCTCTTTGTCAATAAAAACGTTCTAATTATGTTCTGTTTGTTGAAAAAAGAGTGCGATGTAAACATCCGGCCAATAATGTTCTGTTTTTAAGGAGTGCGATGTAAACCTCCTGCCCATAATATTTTTTAAGGAGCACGACGCAAATCTCCTGCAAAAAAAACGCCCCGTTTAGGGGGCGTTTAGGAAAAGAACGGCGGCAAAAGCGTCAGTGCTTATGAATGCGTCAGTGTTTGTTCAGGCAAATGTCTTCAGCCGATACGTGATAGGCTGCCGGCATACCGTTTTGAGCAAGGCAACACTTGAAAAGCGTTGAGCCTGCTTCATTCTGACAAAGCAGAAACCTTCCGCTTGTTTTATCCGCCTTGTCAGCAGAAAGCTCGGGCAGGCCTGACGGCGAAATTTCCTGAAAAACAACGCTTCCGGGTTTGCAGGACAAATCCGGGTCAACGCTGAAAGTAACGGTTTCAACAGGGAACATAACTGTGCCGTGGAAAAAAATCAGAAGGTTTTTTCCGGCCGCTATCCGTTCGGCAAAAACATAATTGCAGAGTTTCCGTCCCAGAAAACGCCCGTCTTCAAATCCGTTGCAGACAACGGCCCATGTAGCGGGATAAGGCTTAGCCAGAAAAATGCCGTAGCGGCACAGGCTGTCGTCATATCCGAACACTTCGCTGTCCGGCCATACCGTTTCGCAAAAACCGTCGGCGTGGCATGCGATAGTTCTGATGATGAAGCGTTTGCGTTTGCTGTCTTTCCTGTGCCGTCTGGCAAAGTCGGAAGCATAAATTGCAATAAAGAGCGTTTTGTCCTCCATCTGCAGAGTATAGGTCTTTTCCGGAAAGATGATAAGATGTACCATAAACAGAAAAACGAACAACGCCACAAATCCTGCCGTTGCAAACCAGCCGGTAAGCAGAAACAGCAAAACGGCTATGGCTCCGCCGACAATCTGATGATTAACGGCGGCACAAATCCAACACTGCGGGCGCAACAAGGCCCCAAACCAAATTCTTTTTACAAAATTATTCATAAAAATGTATTTAAGTGAAACAATAATTGATTTTTAAACGCATCATAAAGAATAAATGAGGAAAAAGCAAGCATTTTTCTTGTCAAGTCGTCGGCAGGCCGCCATAATTGCCGCAAATTTAGACGTGCGGAAACGCCATAGCTGCCGGTTTTCCGGCATCAGGGCGCAACAATCGCTGCAATTCCGCCGCCACAGGAAGTTTGCCGGTGCAGTTTCCGTTCCGGCTTTGTTTTGATAAACTGTACTAAGGAGAAAAATATGCCCCGTATAGCCGAATTTGCCAAAGTCAGTTTCAATCAGTTTGAAACGGCATGGAAAAACACTTTTCTGACAGATGACGCTGAAATCCGGCGCATATATGACAGTATCCGGCTTCCCTCCCGGGCAACGTCCGGTTCTGCCGGATACGATTTTTACACGCCGGTAGATATCTCCCTGAAACCGAAGGAGAATTTTCTATTGCCGACGGGAATACGCGTCAGAATGGAAGACGGCTGGTTTTTGGGCGTTATGCCCAAATCCGGGTTGGGTTTTAAATACCGCCTGCAAATGGACAATACGATTGGGATAATTGATGGCGATTATTATTACTCGGACAATGAAGGGCATATTTTTGTAAAGATGACCAACGATTGCAATGGCGGTAAGGTTCTGGAGCTGAAAGCCGGCGCCTCGGTCTGTCAGGGGATTTTTCTGCCTTTCGGCATCACATTTGACGATAACGCTACGGCAAGACGCAACGGCGGTTTGGGATCGACATCGAAATAAGGCCTGTGCGCAAGAAGATAGTGTGCAAGAGGATAGTGCACAAGAAGATAGCAGTACACAAGAATAAAGCAGTGCACAAGAATATAAGGTCTGCCTGCAAGAATTTTTTTATGTTGCGGTTGTATTCTAAACGAAAGGCACAAAAAAGGGCGGTAGTTCCGCCCTTTCTCATAAAATCTCCGTTTTATGTCCCCGACAGTTCAAATGTATCTCTCCAACAGCTCCGAGTTTCGTCAGTCTATAACCTCGCAGCTTTCAGCGTTTGGGTTTGAACTGAATGATTTTCGGTTTCCCGTTCGCCGTATCGGTCTGCATTTTTACGGTTGCAAATCCGTTTCCGGAGGCAGCGCTGGTTTCCTTTTGTACATTGTTGCCGTTTACGGAACCGCCGCTTTTTTGTGAAAATCCGCTCATTGCCGTCTTTTGGCATCCGGGCTGCCGGTGTTGTCCGGGAATAATGCGGAATTTCTCGCCGGCTGCGGTTTTCAGGGCATTTTGCTGCGCCGAAACTTTTTCAAAGTGTTTTCCTTCAGCCGCATTATAACAGAGCTTAAACAGCTCGCCGCCGATAGTCGCCGTTTCGCCGAGTTCTACCGGATATTCGGTGAGAGTGTCTCCGTCAAAAGCGTCCAGCAGCTTTTCGTCGTCTTTGCAAACCGGATGCCAGACAACGTCATCAGTGTCCTTTTCCTTTTGTTCAATCGACCAGCAGATACAGGCGAATTTCTCTTGTTGCAGCGAATAAAGCTCCACCGGATAAACGTCTTCCGCCTCAAAAGCCCCTTCAAGCCTGAGGATATTGAGCATATCTGCTTCAGACAAAACCGCCCGGACTTTCTTTATCGCAACTTCTCCGGCAGAGGTAAACACCGTAGAATACAGCGTCTCCCGCCAAAACAGAAAGATTTCGTTAGTCAGCGGCAGAAGTTTGGTAAATTCGCATTCATGAAAAACTTCCGGATTGTCCAGCTTAAACACCGGTGCTAATGAGCGGATGTCCTGGGCGTCCAGGTCAAAATACACCCATACCAGCATATTGGAGCAAGCCAGGTTGTTGAGTGATATGCTTGCCAGAAGCACGACGCCGTTGCCGCCGTAAAAGTCCTGAAAAAATTCCAGTGCGTCAATCGAATTGTCAAAAATCACTTCGTCTCCCGCCGGAGCATACTGCTCAGGATTGGGAATAAAACCTAATTTATCCATATTTATAAAATTTTAGTGAAACATATGCTTATTTTATCATCTTTAGCCTACACCCGGAAATAAAATTATGTCAACAGTTTTGTCAAGTGTTGCGCATTTTTATTGTATATGTTTGTTTTTGCGGCGGATGCGGGGCGAAATGCCACGGAATTTTGCCCCGCCGGTATCAGTCCTCATACACAGCAGCAATCCGCCCCAACAGTGCTAACGCCAGTCCGCTCCAACAGCGCCAATCCTCATAAACAGCGCCAGTCAGCCCCAATAATACCCAATCCGCCTCAGGAGAACCATCTGCCCCAGGATATCCGATTTACCCCGGTAGCATCGCTTCTCCCGAATGATGTACAAAAAAGGCAGAGAGACCGCTGTACTCTCTGCCTTTTCCCTTAGATGAGGAGTGGGAAGTTTAGAACTTGTATTTGGCGTTCAGCATACCCGTATGGTTCTGATAATCCTCACGGAAACCGCCTTCGTAAGCGAGGGAGATTTCCCAGTTGTCAGAAACATCGGTAGCAACTTTTGCGCCGAGTTCAAATCCCAAACGGTTCAGCTTTTCGCCGTTGACGCGATAGGCAACGCCGTTAGCCAAAACCACGTTGGAATTGTTGGCGTCGTCAACCAAATCATAAGTAACGGCGGCTCTCAATTCCGGACGGATAATGGTATCGCTGTCCAAAGCATAATCCTTGGCAACTTTCGCCCCGACGATTGCGGTCAGAATGTCGCTGTCATTGGCGGCAACGGACGTTCCGAGAGCGTCGGTATATCCGTCTTGCGAGATATGGGCGTAGCGCAGTCCGGCTTCCGGCGTAACGTCATAGCCGTTCAGTTGCATTTCATATCCGTACAAAGACTGGACAGCCCAGGATTCGACGTCATAATCAGCGTTTGCGTTAAATCCGAGCGCAGCTTTCTTTTCGCTGTAATCAGACCAGTTATAAGCAACAACGGTGTTGATGTACCAGTTTGCCGGCTTATACTGCCCGTAAACAAACGCGGTATGCGTATCAACGTCCGTATCGCGAATGCCCGAGGAAATATCCGTGCTGCTGTAAGCATAGCCAAGGCCGACTTTCGTTCTGTTGTCAAGCTGCTTGTCGATACCCATGGCGACGCCGTCGCTGTTCGTGTCAAAACCGCTGGCTTTTGACGTCGATTCGTGGTCGGAGTGGCTGAACAATGCTCTTACCCAGGCTTTAACCTGCTTAAAGGCATCGCCGGAAGATTTTCCTTCGGCCATGGCTGCGGAAGTTCCATTCAGTTCATCAGAAACAACCGAGAATACCATATTATGAATACCGGTTTCAACCGATCTGATAACCGGATTGGCGTCTGCGGTCAGCAAATCCGCTGCGCCGGTACCGTTGGAAACCTGCGCCTTGTCGGCAGATTGCAGATGCTGGTTCAACGCTTCTCTGAAACTGTTAAAGTTGGCGTTGTCAGAAGAACCGCCGGAAATTGCGCCCAAAACGGCTTCTGCCTGTGAACCGGAGAGCCCCAGAGAGGCAGCCGCTTCGTCGGCGGATTTCTGTTCCATGGTAACTTTTCCGTTATCGCCAACAATCGCATTATACAAAGCGTTGTCTGCCAGTGTGAAGCCGTTTTCGCCCAGCAGCTTGCTCGTGTCAAACTCTGCGGATTCTTCACCGCTGTCGACAATCAGGCCCAGTTCGGTGTTTTCACCGATAGTGATTGCGACATCTTCGCCAAACGTTGTGTTTTCAGTAATATTGAGCTTCGTATTATCCGCAAAAGAAGTTGTGCCTTCGCCGGAAATGCCTCCGTCAAGCGTCAGCGTGCCGCTGACGTCTACCTTGGCCTGACCGTTGTTCTGATTCAGGTTAATATCGTTCAGTTTATCGCCGACTTTATTGCCGGAGAAGGTGTTTTCGCCGCTCAATTTAACCGTTCCGTCAACGTTAATTGCGCCGCCGCCTGTTAATGCCGAATTGTTCTCAAACGTGGCGTTGGCAATATTAACGACACCGCTGGTGGAGATAGCTCCGCCGCTGCCGTTTGCCGCCTGGTTGCCGATAAACTGGACATTGTCGAGTGTGATGTTGGCTGCTGTCGTGCCGCCGTTAAAAATGGCGCCGCCGTTTCCTTTTTCCGCAATATTGCCTTCAAAAACAGTATTGCTGATTTCGGCAATCTCACCGCCCTTGTTATAAATCGCAGCACCGCCGCCGTTCGTGGAAGTGTTGTTTTTGAAGATGCTGTTTGTAATAGAGGCAATTGTGCCGCCGTTGGAGTTCAAAATCGCGCCGCCGTTTGTTTCGGCAGTGTTGTCTTCAAAGGTAACGCCATCCAGAGTGCCGAGGTTTCCTTTGTTATAAATCGCCCCGCCGAGCTTTGCGGAATTGCTTTTGAAGACGGCTCCGGAAGCAATTTCCATGGAACTGCTGGCATCAGCTACAAAAATAGCGCCGCCGGCATTTCCTGCTTCGTTTCCGGAAAATACCACCGTTCCGGACAGTTCTGCATTGGTGTTAGCATCGTTAAAGATGGCTCCGCCGTTGGTTGAAGCTTTATTGCCGTCAAACGTAACATCGGCAAATTTGATGTCTCCGCCTTTGTCGGTTTCCTGCGCCTGATTATTCGTATTGTAAAGGGATTGGTTGTAAACCGCCCCGCCGTTGATTGCTTCGTTCTTTTCAAAAACGGTATTGCTGATTTGGGTGTTGTTAAAGGAGTTGGCGATTGCGCCGCCGTTGCCGCCCTGAAGTTTATTGTCGGCCCGGTCTGTGGTCGTTCCGGTCGCTTTGTTTCCGATAAAGGCGGAATCAGATATAATCAGACTGTGATTTTCATGCGAACCATTGGTAATATCCCCGTTGTTGATAGTACGTCTGGTCCCGATGGCGCCGCCGTTGAAACCGGTTTCATTATTGACAAACTTTGTGTTCTTGATTGTCGTTTTAGAATCAATGCCTAATGAGATGGCCCCGCCGCCGACAGGTTGGCTGTCTGTTGTTTCGGTTTGGGATTTGTTCGCTTCAAATGTAGCGCCGTCAATGTCTAAAACGCCAAAGTTGGCAATTGCGCCGCCATCATATTTTGCCGTATTGTTTTTAAATACTGTTCCTGATTTGACGATAAGCGTACCAGGATTTTCAACTCCATTTTTCGGCTTGCTTGTAGAAAGGGCTCCGCCGATACCATCGGCGTTGTTTGTAATATTTTCAACCAAAGAATTTTCTTCTAAAACAAGGGTTTCTCCTTGGGGTATGAGATAACTTGTTTTCCCGTCCCATTCTTCGGCAGCCATTGTCGGCATTGCGAATGCGACGCCGACTAAAGCCGTAGTCAATAAAAGTTTGTTTTTCATAAAGTAACTCCTAGAAAAGTTTCTATGCAAACGTCCTGAAAAATGTGTTGAAAAAATACGAACGATTTAATTCAGCAATTTTTTCTAAAACGTTTATCCGGATTTTAGCCGTAACGAACGCCGTATGTCAAGTTTAAATCATTAATCCGTAATGTTTTTTTATTTTTTCGCCTTTTTAAAAAAGTAACATTTTGTTTTAACTGAATTGATGATTTTTAACGTTCGTTTAAAGTCATCAACTTTTGTTTTAATGACTTTGCAAAAAATCAGAACATTATATCCACAGGCAGATGCTGAAAAAATAGGAACCTTTTTTTGCCGCATGCCGCAGCTCCGCTTCAATCCAATCCCCTTTTTGTCAATCTACATCAAATGGATTTTGCGCAGCAGGACAAAGACGGCAATAACTTCCAGCCTCCCCAAAACCATGACAAACGACAGGATATATTTTACAAAAGGCGTAAATCCGGCAAAACTACCGGCCGGTCCGGTTGCCTCGGTCAGGCCCAGGCCGGAGTTGGTTATATTGCCCGCAACCGCGCCGAGCGCCGTAACAAAGTCTACTCCCGTCATGGAAATAATCAGCGTAAACAGCATAATGGCAAGCAAAAAGCCGAATGCCATGACGAACACCGAAGAAACGATATTGTCGTCGATGACCTTTCCGCCGGCTTTCATAACCGTTACCTGGCTTGGCGAGAGGGAATTGGTTGCGTTCTTTTTGAAAAAGGCCATAATGACCTGCCAGCGGAAAATTTTAATTGAACCGGTTGTCGAACCCGTACAGCCGCCGTGCAGGAATAAAATGAAGAAAACGGCGACAGCCCATGTCCCCCACTGGATAAAATCATATGAGGAAAAGCCGGTTGTCGTCATAGCCGAAATCATATTAAAAGAGGCTCTCCGGAATGCCGTAACAAACGGAATGTCTGAGGTATAGGCATAAAATGCGCTGATAATCAGGATATACCAGAAAACCAGTTTCAAAAACGTATTGACCTGATTGTTTTCAATAACGGAAGCAAAGCTTCGCTTTTTCGCAATTAAAACAAAATAGGTCATCGGCAGCGACCCCAGCAGCATAAAAATGCCGATAATGGTTTCAATCATCGGGCTGTCAAAATAAGCGACGGAATTGTTTTTTGTAGAAAGCCCGCCTGTGCACAGCGTCGCCAGCGCATGGCATATTGCGTCAAACCAGTTCATGCCCGCCCATTTCAGCAAAACTGCGCAAATGATGTTCAGCAAGACATATACCAGAATAATGTCCTTGGCGATATAGCGGATTTTGGGCAGGAATTTTTCTTCAATGTCAGAGTTTTCCTTGTTGAAGATGTGCATGCCGCCGATTCCCAGAAAAGGCATCAGCGCGACCGCAAAAATGACGATGCCGACGCCGCTGATGCCGTTAAGCACGGCGCGCCAGAACAAGACGGATTTTGGCTGCGCCTCAACATTGCTTAAAATGGTCGAACCTGTGGTCGTCAGGCCGGATGTCGCTTCAAACAAAGCGTCGGCGTAAGTTTGAATGTCTCCGTTGCCGTAAAGGGGGAGGGCACAGATAAGCGGGCAGGCAAACCAGCATATAACGGTAATCAGATATCCTTGGAGGATAGAGATGTTTTTTATTTTGCCGTAATTTGCCAGAAACAGCGACCCGCCGATAAACATCGTCAGAATGCTGTTTTGGATAAAAATGGCATCAAACGAACCGGTGTAGTATTTCAATGCCGCTGCCGGCAGCAGCATCAATGCTCCCAAAACGAAAATGATAAACCCGTTAATCATCAAAACCGGCTGCCACATTGCTGTCTGAACCCTTATATTGTTAAAATCGTTGCCCAATTCCGCATCATAATATAGCCCTGCGCAAAAACTTTCAATGCTGCCGGCAGGTTATCCACCTCAGCTGCTGTTCTCCTCCCGCCCGGACGCCGTTGTCCACTTTCCCCGTTCGTTCGTCGCCCTGCTTCCTTTCTGTTTATCTGCTTTTCCCGTCCGCGCGCCGCACAGCCTTCCTCCGGTTTCTCAGCTTTTCCCGTCCGCACGCCGCACAGCCTTCCTCCGGTTTCTCAGCTTTTCCCGTCCGGCTGGCCCTCGCCGTTTCCCGTTTTCCGGTCTGCCTCTCTTACGTCCATAAAAAAAGCTCCCCGCAGGGAGCCGAAAATCAAAACCTTACTCAAAATAGCGCGCATCAGGCGTATTTTGCAAAAAGTTTCTGAATTTTCCGTGTGAACACGGAGTATACGCACCGCCGATAAAATCGGCATACGCACCGAGCAGGGAGGTAATTCCTCTGTCATACTCTTCCGGCGTATATGATGCGCGTGCGAACAAATCCGACAGGATAATGTTGGCAACAGCTTCCTCATGGTCAATGCCGTACAGGATTTCCTGATAGTTCGGCCACCCCATGTTGGAGTAGTTGACGATAATATCCCGGAACTTTTCCCAGTCCGCTCCGAAAACGCCGGGCATGGTATAACGCTCCGGCTTTGCGGATTTGGTAACGCCGTTGAAGCGTACCGTATCCTTCTTAAGAGGGCCGAGGCTGGCAGCGATATAGCCGAGGTAAATTTCGGATATTTTCGCTTCCGGCACTGCCGCTAAGGTTTTCGGCAGGAAAATCGGGCAATGTGCCAACACGAGGTTGACTTTGACTGCGGCAAATTTTTCCTGCTTCAGCTGCCACATCCACTCCGCCAGCAATCGTTTGTCATAGAACGGATTGCCCGAACAGATGACGAACGTTACTTCTTTCAGCCCCTGAGATACCGCAAAATTGTATATCTCAATTAGGTTGCCTTCGGAATCGTCGTCTTCGCACGGGGTATAATTCCTGTATGCATACTGCGTGCCGGTCAAAAGGCTCATCAGTTTGTAATACGTATCATACTCCGTTTTGCGGATAAGCCCTTCTTCACGGTAAAAAAGCTTCTGGAACAAGCCCTTGTTACCTTCTTTTCCGGAAGAAAGGAACGGCAGCACGCGTCCTGTCTGCTTTGCATAAAAGCGTAAGATTTCAAACGCAAACAGCGGCGCCGTCATCATTCCGCTGAAACAATACAGGAACGGATGTATCATATTCTTCGGCAGGTCATACAATGAGCATACGACCGCTTTGGAAGTTCCGCCCTGCGCATTCGGGTATTTAAATTCCGACCCGGGTTTCAATCCGCCGATTTCTTCCGCATAGCGTAAAGTATCCATATCAACGGTTACCGGACGGGATTTTGATACCTTGACGCGTTCAGCCATAAATCTGCGGCCTGCGGCGTTGCATTTAAATTCATTGCTTTTTAACAAATCAAAAAACTGCTCGCGGTTCGTGTCCACGAATTCATAAAAATTTTTCATAATCCTTAATTTTAAATTATACTTAATTAGACCTTAAGAATACCATATTTTAAAGGTTTTGTCAAACATATTTCTGCCGGCTTTTTTCCCTCCGCCGGTTTCCGTCCGGCTGTTCGTCGCCCCGTTTCCCGCCGCCTCAGAATGAAATCCGCCACCAGACGAACGCCGAAAGAAACGCAAACGCCGCAATCAGCGCCAGCCCTGCACCGCAGGCAAAAGTTTTCCCCGTCCGCCGTCCGGCATTCGAGAGCTTGTCAAAAAATTGTGCCAGCAGCAGCGCAACCGGCAGCGTGATAATTGCGACATAGCGAAAATCCTGATTACACATATACGGGTGCTTAAGGCCGAACATAATCTGCCCGGCGATAATCCCCGCCAGTAAAATCATTGTCAGCCAGAATGCCTGTGTCTGCCGTTTCTTGACGCCCAGATAAGCGGCCGCAACAACCGCCAAAACCAGCAAGGCTTTATAAATCAGAACCAGCGCCGTAATCAGCCCCATAATGTCCGCCCCGCGCATAGAGAAGTCCCATTGCCCGAACAGCGCCGTTTTTGTCATCGTCTCCCACAGGTTAATGCCGAAATCATTATAAAACATTTGCGGATAAAACAGGGCGCCGAGCGGGTTAAACCGCTGCCACAAGCCGTAGCTTTTAAGCGACAGATGTTCCTGCGGCGGCACAAAGTCAAACCCGACGTTGAGGAAATAGTGCTGATACAACGGCCAGATGCTCAGCCCGGCAACGAGCAGTATGCCGAAAACCGCGGCTTCCGCCAGCTGCCGTTTGTTCTCCGCTCCGCTTTTCAGCTGCTTGTGTATTGTCAGCAGCCGTTTGTCCTCCGTATCGTTTTTCTGCGGCTTGTTTTTTGTCTGTGTCAGCCGCCGCCCGTTTTCCGTTTTTTTTCGCTGCTGCCACAGCCGGAGGGCGATAGCCGCACCGGTCAGCGGCAGGACGATAATGCCCGAGAGTTTGGTCAACGCTGCCGCGGTGGCAAACAGCAGGATACGTGCCAGATTTTTCCGCCCGCCGTCACGGTAATAGAGCAGGGAGTAATAGACGGTTCCCGCCTGTAACGGCAGCAACAGGCAGTCGTTGTTGAAAAATCCCGCGATGGCGTTGTACGCCGGGAAGAAGCAGATAAAAGCCAGCCCGCCGAGGTATGCCGCCCGGGAAAGCCGGAAGAAACGCAAAATTTTTCCGGCCAGAAAATAATACCACAGCATATAGGAGCAAAAACAGACCTGTGTCGCTTCCGCCGCCAGCTGCATATTGGCACCGGCGCCCATTGCTGGCAATTCCGCGTTCAACATTCCGGTTTCCAGAACCGTCGCCAGCCGCATTTCTCCCGCTGCCAGCAGAAAATGCAAAATCGGGTGGTAGGTCGAATAGCTCGGGCGGGTCAATAGCGGATTTTCCTGCCAGAACAGAAAGTTGTTTTCCAAAATATATTCGATATAGTTAAAACACGATGCAAAGTCGTATTGTACGTCGGTATGTCCGGTATTGGTGATGAATGAGAGGTTGAAATACGCCGCCGCCAAAATAATCAGCCGTCCGTATTCGGTTGCCTTCTCATTGCCTGAGTTGCCGTTTTTTGCCTCATTGTTAGGCATCCCGTCGTTGTCGTAAAGTCGTTTCAGCAGTCCGCCCGCTGCCAGAAAAGCCGCAAATATCCAGACGCTCCATATTTGCGCCGGAAGAGCAAACGCGCCTGCCGCGGCAATGCCGGCGCACAGTCCCCAGGCTGCCGTCTTTTTTCCATTAAGCCCGAGCGGGTTTAACGCCAGGGTCAGCCCGAGCGCCAGCCATAAGTTCAGCTTAGACGCGCTAAATCCGTATATGCCGGCTGTCAGCGTGGCCGTGAAAAACAGCGCCGCCGCCCCAAAAAAACTCAAAACCGGAAATTTCAGCATTTGTCTCTCTCCGAAAAACGGCCTTTCGCAGTAACGCGTCTCAACCAGAAAGTTGAGAGTTGCCCCAAAGCCGGAAATCATTTAAAATCAGATAACAGCCTTTTAAACCTCAAGTCAAGCCTGAAGATAAAACACACACACGCCGCTTTGATTTTTGTTTTACAGGGATTTATGCTGTTTGCCTGCCATGTGCATGCTGATTTTTTCTCGCCGCGGGCGCGCTAAAAAAATCTTGCTAAGCCCCGAAAAGTATGCTAAAGTATATTAAATTATGTAAAAAAAAGCCTGAAAGAGGTCTGCTATGGGGATAAAGGATATTTTGCAAAAGCAGGACAAAGAAGCCGCCGATGCCGTTATGGATACCGGGCACTACCGGCGCGAAGCCGGTGTCCGCCATATCAAAGACATTGTTAAAAATCCGCTGAACCGCCTGCGGATAGAATTTTCCGAAAAATTCCTCGGCGCCAAAAGTAAAGAAGATATAAGCGAAGAATATGTCCGTGATTTGCAGAACCGGCTGGAGCCGATGTTTCAGGACAGTGAGGATAAGAAAGCCGTATTCGCGTCCCATCGCGAGAATTTTGAGCATTTTCTGCAAACCGGTGACCTTAAAACGCCGTTGAACCTGAAAGACGAAGAATCGCAGTTTTTCTGGGGAACGGCTTTGGCGTTATATGCCGTCCGTCCTGAAATGCAGGAAAAATGGGACCGGCGCAATCAGGCAGACCGTATTTCGCACAGTACAATCTGGCGCCGCATCGCTTCGTCGTCATATATGCAGCAGGAACTGCAGCGCCATGCACATATTGTCGAAAGCGCGGTGGAAAATCAGGATACCAGGCTGGTATGGAGCGAAAACGGCTACCCGAATATCAGCTATTGTTTTGTTCCCGAACAAAATCTTATCATTGACGACATGTTATGGACGCTTGTTGCCGGTGTTGATGCAGCTGCAACGGCTATGAATCACGAAATAGCCCATTCCAAAGGGACGCAGTTTACCAATTCTCCGCGGATGGAGGAAATTCAAAAACAGCAGGAAACTTTGGTTAAGGAAATGGAAGAAGCCGCGGCGCGCAACGATATGCCGGCATGGAAGGCCTCGGCAAAAAAGGCGGCGCGCCTGAAAGCCGAGTATACTTACCGTTTTTACTTTTTCGACGAACTGGAAAATATGTATGCCAACCGTTATGCGGTCAATTTCGGCGGCGATTTTGACCGGGCGCATTTAAACGAGCTTGAGGCGGATATCAATGTCGGCCGTAAATATGTGGCACCGTTGAAAATGGAAGATGCCGAAAAGGAAATGGCCGCCAGCGCCGAAAAACGCATTGCTCACGTCAAGGCCATTGCCCGCAACAGTTTTTTTGCCAATAACGGTCTGATAGAAAACCACAAAATGGAAGATTGGCACAGCCTGAACCTGTATCCGGAACTTTTGAGCGGCATAGATACCGACGGCCGCAAAATGGGAGCCGCCGAATGTTTTGAACGCATCCGCGAAATCTGCGATAAGTTTGAAACCTCTCAGCCGAACAAAGGGTTGAAAATCCTGAATGAAACGATTTATAACAAACGGATGACGGCAATGAGCCGCCGCCGTGTCGCCATGACGGATGAGTTTTTTGACCTGTTTGTCGCTCCGCACATGGAAGATATATATAAAGCGGCGGAGAAACAGCTGGAAGATCAGGTCAGCCGGATGCAGAATCAGCAGCAGTCCGGTCAGAATGGTTCGTCTTCTCAGCAGGGAGAACAGGGTGAAGGGCAAGGCACCTCAAACCGGCAGCAAGGCAGTGCTCAAAACCAGCAACAGGGGAACTCGGGGCAACAACAGAACAGTTCCTCCGCACAGCCGAACCAGTCTCAGGGCGGACAGGAACAAGGGCAGCCTCAACAGTCACAAAGCGGGCAAGGGCAACCTCAACAGTCACAAAGCGGGCAGGGGCAGCCTCAGCAGTCGCAAAGCGGGCAAGGGCAACCTCAACAGTCGCAAAGCGGGCAGGGGCAGCCTCAGCAGTCGCAAAGCGGGCAGGGGCAGCCTCAGCAGTCGCAAAGCGGGCAGGGGCAGTCTCAGTCAGGGCAGGGTGCCGGTAGCGGAATGCCCGGTATGCCGCCTTTGCCGACTCCGCCGATGGGAAACCAAAATCAGCAAGGCAGGGGTTCCGGCAATGAAATAGGACAGCAGCAAAGCAACACCGGTCAGCAGCAGTCAGATAACGGCCAGTCCGGCTCTCCGCAGTCCTCCGGCAACTCCAATCAATCGCAGCAGCACGGTAACTCCGGCAGTCGGTCTGCCGATAGCCAATCCGACGCTCAGCACTCTTCCGACAACACGCAGCAGGGTTCCTCCGGTGCTCGGCAATCCTCGTCCGGCTCTCCGCAGTCCTCCGGCAACTCCGGCCAATCGCAGCAGCACGGTAACTCCGGCTTTCCCGATACCGGTCAGTTCCGCCTGCCGAATACCGACATTTATCAGCCGCGCCTCAGCGACGGGCAGATAAAAGAGTTGCTGGAAAAGGCAGAGAGCATCCGCGAATTGAAAAGGCAGGCCGGCGAAAACGGCATGAAGGCTAATGATTTGCCCAATCGCGGCGACAATGCTGATAGTCGCGGTGCGCCGCAGGAAAGCGGTGCGTCAGACAGTCAGCAACACGGGCGCAGTGAAAACAGCCTGGAGGATTATCTGCCGCAAAACGATATGCCGAGCCTGATTTCGATTGATGATATGGTCAAGCTCAGCGAAGACAATATGCAGGCTGCACGCTTTTACCGCGAAGGCAATTGGGACGAATATCAGAAATATATCGCGCAGTATTCCAACGAAATAGCCCAGGCGAAAAAGCTTATCGGCGAAATCATCAAACAAAACAAGTTTGACAGCGTCCGCCGCGGCCACGAACGGACCAAGGAAAAAATGACCCAAATTCCGGTTCAGGGCGGTCGCACCATAGATTTGCAGCGCCACGTCGCCCTCCAGCAGAAGCTTCGCCGCGGCGACCCGAACATCGGCAAAAAGGATTTGGAGCGTTTCCGCACCCGTTATAAATACTCTGAAGACGAAAAAATCAAAGAAGTACAGCTTCCGCAGTCTAATTTCGGAATCCTCATTGACGGTTCCGGTTCCATGACCGGCAGGCCGTTTGACAACGCTTTGGCCATCTCCTGCATTTTGTATGAAGCCGCGCGCAGTTTTAAGGAAATCAACGTCTATATTTATATGATGGGCGAGCCTTACCCGCTGACTGTAGCGCTCCCCGACGACAAAACCAAAGAGATTGCGAAACGTCTGGAAAGCGTTCGCCGGGGGCAGGGCGGCTGCAACGACTTTTTGATTCCGGCGGTAAAGGAGTTTTTGAAGGATGTTTCCTCGGATATGGCAAAGCACCCTCATATCAAGAGCGGCTTTACCCATATCTTTTCCGTAACTGACGGCGGCAACAACGACTACGGTTCGACCGATGTCAACGGCTGTCTGAAAACCATGCTGGAGAAAAACGAACAGCTGACGTTCGACAGTTTCTTTATGGATCAGGGGGAAAGCAATTATACCAAGCCGCTGGTCAGGGAAATGCAGGCTAAGGGCTGCGACCGGATAGATTATGTCGACGGCATCGTTTCCGGCGACCAGATACCCGGAAAAATTATGGAGATGTTGAAAAAAAGGATGAAACACAGTCAGATAAAAGAGCCGATGACCAACGGCGTTAAGGAAAAACTAATAATTGAAACCTTAAAATCCCTGAAAAGGCGCTGATATTTGGATTTAAGCCGCGGCAGCCGCGTTTCCGCTCTTGCCCGGCAGCAAAAAATATGTTAAAATAAAACAATGGGCAGCCATGATAATTAAAGGAGAAAAGTAATGGCGAAAATTTATAAGCATAAATTCGGTACCGAGGAATTTCCCGTTCCCATCGCCGACAAAATTACCGGAAAGATTACCTGGCTGGCATCGGAAGAGGACGCAATTTATATCCCGACTATGCGCGACGAACCGAAAGAAGCCGTCTACGGCCGCCTCATCCGCAATGTTGTAACCGACCCGACGATGATGAAAGATATGACCGAAATGCTGTTGCGCCTGGACAAGGGGCGTACCCCGGAGGAAAGCAAAAGCTACGGCTATACGACAATGGGAGCTCCCGGTAACGGTAAGACTTACCTGACCAAGGCCATCGGCGCTTTGGTTCACCCGAAAGGCGCGCTGGTTGTCGACTGCAACAATATAGATAATCCCGACGAACTGTACAAGGTAACGACGTTCAGCGTTGACGAAACCCGCAAACAGCGCAAGATTGACGCCCGCATCAAAATGGGCAATATGGACCCGGAACAGGCATTGTCCCAAAATGCCGTCGCTTACATGAAAAAGATGTTCGGAAATGATGTCGTAACGCAGGAAACCCGCGACGGAAAGCGCATCACGGCAATTGACTGGAACGCGGTCAAAGGCGATTCGGCTTTTGTTGAAGGCGTGATAGACAAAGTGATGGAAATGGAAAACATTCCGTATGAAAAAGACCATAGCTCTTTAGGTTTTGTCGTTTCCAACGGGCCGTTGCTGCGGGCGCTGGTGGATCCGGATTCCCCCGACTACGGCCGCATGGTCATCCGCGATGAGTCGAACCGCGGCCCTGTGGTTGACGCCTGGCTCAAAATTGAGGCCTTTTTCTCTGAACCCGGCGCCGATGAACTGAAACTCAAGGGAGAAGACGACAAGGAGTTCACGATTAAGCGGTCGGAGATTCCCGAAACCTTTATGTTTCTCGGTACCGCCAATCAGGCGACCGAGGATATGGGCTCAAGCGCCAAAGAACTGACCAAGCCGATGATTTCCCGTCAGGGTATGGGGATTGACATCCGTCAGATTGCCGACGCGGAAAAGGCCGACTACCTGTCGCGTACCTTAAAGCACCTGACCGGCGTGCCGGCATACCACGTTTATATGATGGATCCGGAAACGTTTGACCGCAATCCCGAACAGCTTGCCGAAACGCTGATGTATTTCCGCACTGTCGGGCTGACGCCGGAAGAAAAGAAAAAGATTCCGCAGGAAGAATTGTTTAATATCCGGCATATAGACCGCACAATTAAAGTTGCGACGCAATACGGAGCCCTGCTTTCCGAAGCCGAAAACATCATCACCAAAGCCGCCAAGGACGAAACGCTGCCCGAACGCTATACCTCGTATCTGGAAAATCAGGCAGTCGTTGACCTGCGTTATGTGTTCAAGCTTTATCAGCACGCCAAGATTGACCAGCCGCGCGGCAAGTCGTCCGGCGCCGGGATTTTCTCCAAGCTCGGCCGCGCCGTCAAGCCGCAGACGCAGGAAGAGGTGGCGTGGGAGCTGAACAAGCGTATTGCCCGCCGAGAAAAGGAACAGCTTCTGGTGCGCGGCACAAGGCTTGAAAACGAAGTCGCCGTCAAATTAAAGGATATGATAATCCCTGACAGCATCAACAGCCTGTTGCGTGATTCGGAAGACCGCAAAGCGGATTATGAAAAGATTGAGGGGCTGTGGAAGTCTTTGCAGCAGACGGCCAAAGGGCTGAATTTTGAATTTGCCGGCTATGTCGGCGAAGATTCCGTTGCCAAGACTTACAATGCCCGCCCCGAAGACCTGCCGAGTGTTGCCCTTGACGAGATTAAGGAAGTGCTGATAGCGTCCATCCGCGAAGAGTACAAGGACGAATTGCAGGGGCAGAAACTGTCCGCCGAAGATGTGTTTGACGACAATACGCTGCTGGAAGCGACGCAGATGCTGGCCAGGGAAAACGAGGGGCAGAGCATTTTCGTCCCGAACTATGATTTGGAAACCACGGCCGAAAAGCCTTTGAAACAGGTGTATATGGCTCCGGTTCACGGCGAGGGTGCGAGGATTGACCGCGAGAGCCTGATTAATGCCAACCAGTTTGCCGACAGCTTTATCATCAAGAGTATGCGCAGCCACAATATCAAAAAATATGCCAAAGAGGCGCCGCATCTGGATGTTGATGCGTATCTGGAAGAGCTGGCGCAATACGGCGAGGACTGCGTAAACAACGGAAAAATGAGCTGCGAAATTGCCTCTGACAAAAACGACGCCTTTTTCACCACCGTTGTCTTTGTCAATGACCGCGAGAACCAAAAGACCGGAGTCGCCGGAATAGTCTATAACAAAGCCAATCAGAATACGTTGATTCTGGCTGACTTTGACGTCAGCGACGACGATAAGGCCAAATTGAGCAAAAGCGGCGTCTTTTACGTCAACCTGAACGAGGTCAACAAGACCGGCGAATATGAAATTATCGGCAATTACCTGAGCAAACAGACGATGATGCACGAAGGGGTTACCAATGCGCATGTCGTATCGTCGCTGATGCTGCGCATTGACACAGAAATGGGAATGGGCAGCAGCGGGGATGAAAATGCCGTGGAATTTTGCTATTTTCTGCAAAATATGGGCGAAAACGAAAAGCAGAACATTGATGCTTTGCAGTTGACGAACGTCGAATACGAAAAAGGCCTGCCGGTAAAAGCGGCATTGAACAAAAAACTGAATGGGAGATAAGCATTATGGAAAAGCGTTATGACAAAGGGCAGATAGAAACCGTCGTGCTGCAGGCTGTATTGGCCCGCCCGTATAAGGAATTCGGCGGCTGCCGGATATATCCGCTTCATGCCGAGGGGGAAGAGGCCGTCGTCAAAAATCTTGCGGGCAGCCGTGAGGTAACGACGCTTGCCGAGCTGGAAGACGCTGTCAATGCGCCGGAAGTGGCAAACGTCTTTATCGGCCGTTTTGCTGCCGTTACGTCCAAAGGGATGAAAAACGTCTTGTCCCGAACGTCGCTGGCAAAAGATATTTTCTGCGCGTTTGAAATCAGGGAATAAGAAAAACGGGGGTGGCGATGAAACTGGAAATAACCAATCCGCAAAGCCCTCTGCATTGCAGCGTCATGCTGCAGGAGCGCCGCAAGTCCGGCGTTCCGTTGACGCCGGATTTCTGCCGCGAAATTCTGACGTCGTCCGCTAACCAGAGCGTTGCCGGAAAACTGCTGGATATGATAGAGAACCGTTTATCTGCCGCGCCGCAGGAGATAGACGCATACCTGCCTTATGTTGAAGCGATGGTTTCCCGGACGGTCGCCACGCCGAAAATTATCGAAAAAGCAGCCAACCTTGTCAATGAATTTTTCCCGTATGACAATTATACTGCCGAAGAATACGCTTTTTCCTGTCGCTTTGCGGCATTGAAAAAGCACACTGCAAATTCGGCATGCATTGCGCAGAAACTGTTGAAACGCGTTAAAAACGGCGTCCGCGGCGATGCCGGGACGGTATATAACCCCGAAAATCCCCGTTTTAATCTTGATGCCGGCATTTACTCGGCATATCCTGAAAGGCTGGCTCCCGATATGGTGCGAATGCTGCGCGGCTTTTGCCGGAGCGGCAGTATCCGTCCCGATACACTTTCCGGCCCCGGTATCCAATCCGACACCCCTTCCAACCCCGGCTCCGGTATCCAATCCGACACACCCTCCAATCCCGGCCTCGGTATCCGTCCCGATACACCTTCCGGCTCCGGTATCCAATCCGACACACCCTTCAACCCCGGCCCCGGTATCCGTCCCGGCCTTTATGATGACGCACCGTCTGCTGCCGATATCTTTCTGATGGGGGAAATGGGCGATTTGCTTGCTCCTTGTGCTGCGGTGCTGCTGCAATCCAATCCCGGCGACATATTTGATGTTGTAGCCTGGCTCGGCAAGGCGGCGGCGGAATTGTCTTCTCCGGCGCAAAAAGATGCCTGTGCCGGCTGCCAGAAGCGCATTTTGTACGCGCTCCGCAATGTGCGGGAAATGCCGCCCGAAATGCTGCATGGCGAAAAGGCGTTGTTCCCGCTGCTGCTTGATGCAGTCGGTGTCCGTCCGGCAGACAGGGAATTTCCCGCTTTAGCGCGCCAGGGAAAAGAAATTTATGCCGGGTTCTTGCCTCTGATGTGCCGGTTTCATTTTGTCGAGGCTTTTCTCCCCCGGCTTTTGGAACAGAGGGTTAACGTGAGGGCATGCCTGCAGGAGGAAAAATATCAGGGAACGCCGGAATTGCTGAATGTCAGCCTGCCGGAGCTTGCTTCCCGTGCCGGAAGCGTTGACGAAGCCGCCTGGCTGCTGCATGAATGTTTTGCTTTTCGGGTCTGCCGCAATACCGTAACGCAGTGGTTGCGTTATCCGGAAACCTCCGGAGCCCGCCTCTATGAAGACTATCTGATTGCGCAAAAGGAAGGGAACGCGACTGTCAGCGAGCTTGCTGCCGCCGTCAACCGCGGCGCATTGTCCAACTTCCGCCTGATTGCCCTCGCCAATCGCGAGCCTTTTGTAAACAAGCCGCGGACAGATTTGCGCGATAACGGGCTTAAAGCGCTGTTGAATGTTTATTGCGAAGCTTACGCCCGCAAAGCGGAACCCCCGGAAGACGTTTACAAGTCGATTTATAATGTGCGTTTCGGCAAAAGCGGACGGCTGGAGCAGGATCCGCGCAAACCGCTGGAACTCTTCCGTCTGGCTGTCGCGGAACTGGAATATAAGCGCCAGCCGCCTGAATTGGCCAAACTGACGCGCCCCGGTTGCGGATATAACCGTCTGCTGCTGAAAAAGCCGTTTACGCGCTGACCTCGCAGTCAGCTCCCGCAGAAGCTCCGGTGCTGTGTCGTCCCGTCCCAGGCTTATATGAAACAAACGCCGGCCTTGCCGCATGTTATCAGGGCAGGACAGGGAAGACAATTGAAAAAGGAAAGGAACCCCAATGTTGCATCCGATATTGGTTACCGCAGAAAAAAGCCCGCTGCTGACGGCGGCGGAAGTGATGAAACATCGCAACGAAAAGCGTCCGTTGACGCCGGATTTTTGCCGCGGCATATTGGCGTCGTCCGGCAATCCGGGCGTTGCTGCAAAATTGTTGCAGCGGATAGAAATGCACCTTGCCGATTATCCTGAAGAAACATCGGCATATGTGCCGGTACTTGGCGCATTATGGTTTCGCTCCCGCCATCATGCCCGAAATATGGAGGTGGTGGCGCGCATCTCCCTGAACGGTATTTCAGCCTCTCTGGCAGCGGCAGCTCCTGTGCTTTCCGCTCCGGCATCGCCGCAAGACCAAAACGCATCCGCTGCAGTTTCGATATTTCCTGCTTCGGCATCTTCTCAAAATATGACGGCATCTTCTCAAAATACGACGCCATCTTCTCAAAATACGACGGTCTCTCCTCAAAATACGCCTGCTTCTGTTTTCAAAGCCGCCGCTATGGTTCAGGGAACGGAAGCGGAAAGCGAATTGGCCGCGCTGCTGATGATGTCGGAAAATCTTTCTCCGGAGCAAATGGCGGAAGTGGAAAAACTGGCGCGCAGGCTTCCGCCTTTACCCGTTTTGACGCGGAAAAAACTGGAAGAAACCGTTTTTTTGACCAAGTTGGCAGAAGACGGCTGTCATGATGTAAAAACGGAAGTAGCAGCCAGAACCGAAGGCAATCCGGACCTGACATTCCGGGCGCAGCAGATTCTCGCCCGGCAGGGTAAACTGCAATATGATGAAAACTGCAGCGATGCCTGGAACTTCTGCGCTATGGGGTTTCTGAATATGGGCGAGCTTGGAGACTATCCGGCTTCGGAAATGTATAACCGCCTGATGCAACAGCCGGATTGTGAGATGCAGGATTATCCTTTGTCCGTTTTGGCAGGAATTGGGCATATCCGCTGTTCCAAAGGATTTGCCTCGGAACAGCGCCTTCGGGTTTTGCACCTGGTTGGGTTGTTGGAGCAGGGGAATAAGCCGGTGCGTTGGCTGCAGTATCCGGATTTGTGTTATAAGGCTGTGTCAGGATTATCGGTATCTCTGGCAACCGGCGGAGTTTGCCGTTCGGGAATGCAGGACGAAGGCATAGCCAAAGAATTTTCCGCCGTTTTTTCCCGCCTGCTGCATATCTACAGCCGCGATACGGAAACCGGCGTAATTCCCCGCACGGAAACAGATGCCGAAATTCCCAGTATATCCAAGTGTCTTGGGCTTTTGCTTGAAGCTCAGTGCGGCCGCAGGGAGAAAGATACGGATTTTGTCGCGGATATCGTCGTAAACTATTGGCTGTTACGGCAAAGCGACCTGCTGGCATTAACTTTCGATTACGCCGCCTCCCGGAACGTTCTGGATAAAATAGTTGATGAAAAATCGGGGTTGAACGTCTATCAGCTGCAAAAACCGCCGGCAGAATATCTTTCTCAGATAAAGTCGTCTCGGAAAATGTATGATTTTCTGAAAGGCTTTCGCGTCCATGCCGATGAAGAGCAGACGATTGATGATTTTCCCGAGTTGGCATTAAACAATATTGCCGCTCATGATTTTTTCCGCAAGGGAGAAAATCCGGAAATTTCAACCCGCCGGCTGCTTATCGCTGCCGATACTAATTTTGAAATAGCCCGTCGGCTGTTTGAAGAAGAAGGAACCCTCGACCATTCAAAGAAAATAAAAGAATTGATGTTGGAAACGGTTCATGGGCTGGTGCGCAATTTCGAAATCGCCCGGCAATTGGCGTACAAAGGCGCCGATGATATTTATGAGCGGCTTGCCGCTTTTTGCGCTGACGAAAAATACCAATATGCAAAAGAAGGGTATAACAGCCACTATGTTGCAGCCGTATTGATAAACCACCGTGTCAGCGAGAACAGTCCTTTGCAGGATTTGAGTTTTGCCAAACCGCAGAAAGCTGCCGGAATTTTAGCCAAAATTCGTGCCGCACAGCTTCAGCATACCGTTGCTCCTTTCGCTGATGCCGCTGCCGTTTCGGCTTCATCTTCAGCCATTGCCTCCAATTCAGCAGTTTCCCGGAGAGGGCATAATGCCGGAGCCGGTGTTTGTTCCCCGAATCCCGAACCGGGCGCAGAGCAAAAACAGGAACAGACAGGGAACCTGTTTTCCCGCATAAAAAATCAATTGTTGAAAAGACGGCAGCACGGCCGCTGGTAATATACCGCCGCTTTTTTTTCGTCGCCTTTATTTGCGGCACCTGCTTTTATCCATCGTCTTTATTTGCGGCTGCCGCTTTTATTCGCTTTCTTTATTTGTGGCCGCCGCCTTTATCCGCTTTCTTTATTTGTAGCTGCCGCTTTTTTTTACCACCTTTATTTGCAGTCTTTTGTCGTACTGCATTTTACAAAATTAATTTCTGCCCGATAGCTTTTTGTTTAAGAGCGTCGAAATATTATTGAAATAATGCTGCGTAATAGTGGGGATGGAAACCGGCTCAAGTTTCTGCCGCAGTTCGGCACGTTTTTCCAGTTCGCGCCTGATTCTGGTATCGGCTTCGTCGTCAATCCAGGCCGTAACGTCAACATACCATCCGCCTTTGCCGAACCGGGCACGGCGCCTGTCACGTAAAACGTTGGAAAACGTATTCTCGTTGCCCCAGTGATTGTTATTGAAAGCGCAATAGGTATAGGCGTCCTGCGATGCCGTATTCATCGACGGGAAAAAGCCGTTATAATGCTGGTTGCCCGCGGCGTTTCTTCTGAAACCGCTTTGCAGGATAGAATTGGGATGGTTGCGCATATGGTCTTTGATGTCGCGTTCCAGATTTTCCGAATAGATAATGCGGTTGGAGTATTTTTTGTATATATCCCGCATACCGGTTGTACTGTGAGCGCTGATTTTGCATTTTTCAATAATGCTGCCGACGGCTTCGCCGACAAAGCTTTCGGGATTTTCCTTTTTGAAGATTTCGTATGCCTGGCAGAAGCTGGCCATACTCATTCCCGCGCAGTAAAGCCCGCGGTCGATTTTGCCGTAAATTCCCTGCCGGGCAAGGGCTTTGTTTGCAGCGTCAAAAGCTTGGCGCTTTTCTCCGTAAGAAAGCCTGATAACGTTGTTGTAACTGCATTGCGCATAAATTTTGCAAAACGTTTCCATATCCTTTTGTTTTTGGGCTTCCATGATTTCTTTTTCGTTGTCGGCATTGGCGGTTTCATGGGATATTTCCGTCAGAAAAGGGTTATCCGCAAACAGATTGAAATCTTCATTGTCCAGCATAGGAATGCCGGTCTGTCCGTCTAAATCAAGCGTCGGCTCATAAGCGAAACTCGAGTTGATAACCGCCTGTCGGGCAATTTCTTCGGCATTTGCTGCGTCATAAGGAACCGGCATATTGAACTGGCTTTGCTGGATGGCAGCATACAGGTTGTTTTCCTGCGTCTGGTCAGATGCCGTTGCGTTAATTGCCGCAATCATTTCGTGCCAGTCATCGGTATTGACGTCCCGGCCGAGGCTCAGGTTTTCCAGAGCCTGTCTCTGGCTGTCTGGCAGCGTTTTCCCGTTCAAATCATAAAAATCGGTTATCGTGGAGGCGATTGCGGCAACGGAACCGCCTTTGTCCTGGTTTTTCATCAGGGCATAATACAGATAGGCGCCCATACTGCGGTTTTGGATATAGGCAATGCCGTATTTGTCGAATATCTCGGTTTTGGCGATGATGCGCGCTTCGTCAAACGAAAGGCTGCCGTAGCTGCCGACGTGGTAAAAATTGGCCGTGGCTTTTTGGTTGCGCATAAACTTGGCATACAGTTCTCTGCTGACGCCGTATTTTCCGCCGCTTCCGTATGTTTCGTTGCTTTTGCTGAAACAGAGGTTGAAAAAGTCAATATTCGGGACGTTGTGCAGTTTGTCGTTTTGAATGAGCGGTACGGGGACTACATAGTCCGCTTCGTTAATAGGCTGCTCCGGCGGGTTCATAAACGCGCTCCAGCTCAGGTCCGGCTCGGCTATGGAAAAATCCTGTGCCTGAAGGCCGAAGGCTTCGTTGACGCTGGCATAATAGGTCGCCGCCTTGTTCAGAACTTCCTGCGGCAGGGTAAACGTGTCGGTAGTCATGGAAATTTTGCTGAAATCAAAAGCAGGGCCGGCATTTTGCATGCCTTTGAAGCCGAGATAGCCCATTCCGGCCAGCGGAATGCTGATAGCTGCATACTTCAGGGTCTTTTTGCTTTTTTCACGGACTTTCTGCTTAAATTCAATAATTTTAGCTTTCTTTTCCTGGCGTTTTTGTGTTTTATAATTTTCGACATTCAGCGTAATTGTCCTGATTTTTTGCTGTGTGCCGAGCGCTAACCCTTCTGCCGTCTTGACCGGCTGCATCTTTACCGTCTGTTTCGGTGCTTGTTGCTCTTTCTGTTTTGGCGCAAAAAGCTTCCGCGCTTTTTCTGCCGTCATTTTGACGGGAGCGGATGCACTGTGGTAAACGGCGGCAATGGTTTCGATAATCGCCTGCTTTGTTCTTCCTGCCCGGGATTTTAAGCGTCCCAGCCATGAGCGGAATCGCGCCTTCCGCAGAGCCTTCTGCTGTTGTTTCAGTTCTTTGCGATGCTGCTTTTCGGCCTCTTTGCGTTTTTTCTCGCTTTCCTTGCGTTGTTTCTCGGCTTCCCGACGGGTCTGTTTCTGCTGTTTTGACTCTTGTACGCGCTGCTTGTCCGCCGGTTGCGGCGCATAGGCGTCACTTTGCCTTTCGCTGTTTCGGCTGGCGGAGTTTGTCGTTTGGCTTTGCCGGGAAGAAACCGATGTCTGCTCATAATGTTCCAAGAAATCTTTCAGGTTGCCTTTGTGGCGGGACAAAGCCATGCGAAAATCTTTTGCCGCCTGTCCGTGCAGGCCGAATGTGTCAAGCGTCCGTTCCAGATAAGCGAAATTAGCTTTTTTATTGAGCGCTTTGGCATTTTGCTCTAAAAGGGAACGGCCGTTTTGGTTGTCTTTGTAGCGGGCAAATTCGGCAAGCAGTTTGGCTGCCTTTTTTTCTCCTGCCGCAGCAGCATTCTCCGGCTGCACTGCCGCCGTTCTGTCAGAAACGGGAGTCCTGTCGGAAACAGGCGTTCTGCCGGAAACGGACGTCCTGTCGGCAGCAATCGTCTTGTCAGTACTGGCGGCATTTCGGGTTGTCGCTGCTGCCGTATTTTCGGCTGCAACTGCCTGTAATTCTGCCTGTAATTCGGCAAAGCGTATTCTGCCGGCCTCGTCGCGCGCAGCCTGAAGCATTAGCGTTCCATTGCTTGGGTGGAGAGGAGAAAAGGCTGCCATTGCCTCCGCTGCTGTTTTAACGGCATCATTGTCAAAGGCAAGCTGCAGAAATTCTTTTTGGTAGTCTGAATTTTTCAAAGCTTCGCCGATGTTGCCGGCGTCCTGAAGCTGGTTCGCAAGGTCTTGGGGAGAAATCGCAAACGCATAGGCCAACCGCTCAAACTTGTCCCGGTTGCGTTTATTGTGCAGGTCTTTGACGCTGAAATTGTATTCTTCCTCGATTTTGGCAAAGGCTGTTTCGGCCATTTTTTCCGCAAGCATCTGCCGGTGAACTTCTCCGGTCAGGACCATGCGGGCTTTGCCGAGCGCCATAAAGGCGGGAATATTGTCTTCTCTGGCAAACTGTTCCTGCAGGCTTTTCAGGCGGTCTTGGCGCTCATGCAGATAGTCTTTGACCCGTTCGTCGTAGTTGCGGGCGGCCTCAATATATTTGTCGGGATTTTTCCTGAAATCCTTTTCCTTGAGTGAAATTCCGAGAAAGCGGCATTTTTCCTGCAGCTCTTCAAAATATTCTTTGTCCAATCCGTCGTTTCCTTTGCTAAAGCTTGGCATCCAAAACCTCAATTCAGTTTTTTAAATCAAAGTATAAGACCTTTATACCATGTTATAAACAAAAAATCAACATTATTTGTGCGCATTTTGGCAATTTTTTTGAAAGCCGGTTAAAAAGCGATATGCAGGCAAAAAAAATCCCCGGAGCACGCATGTTGCAATGCAGTGTCCGGGGATTAAAAAAAGCTACTTGCTGCCTGACTTATACGTCCTGACCGTTCCGTCGGGAGCCGTAAGCGTCAGGGTGTAGCGGTCTTGGGAATAGCTGCCTTTGTAGCCGTTGACCGTAGAGGAATAACGCTTGTTGACAACATTCTTCCAGCCCAGGATTTTGCAGGTAAGGACATCGACGCCGGCAATCAGCGAGTTGTCTTCCGCATACCATTCAATTCCGCCGTCAGCGGCGTCAACTGCGCGGGCAAGCCTGAATGCGGCTCCGGCACGTTGCTGTGCTGCGGAATTAAAGCCGGTATAGCCGCTCTGCACATAGGTCATTTCCTGAGGAAATGCTTCTTCATAAGCGCAGACGCCAAAACTGTATCCTTCTTCAAAACGGATGACAACGGCTTTTTTGGTGATGTTGCCTTTGTGGCTTAATCCGTCGACGTCAAGCACGGCGGTAACCGCAAAGTCAAAAATTTTGCCGTGTCCGGGAACCGGGTCGGGGTTGGGATCCGGCTCTGGGTCAGGATCAGGATCAGGGTTCGGATCGGGCGAGCCGCCTTTTTTGACCAGCAGAGTAACGACGGAAGCGCCGAAACTCTTTCCAAGCAGGGAAACTGTCGCCTCCGTGGTGTTTTTGGCAGAATTTTCGCCGTTCGGGATTAGGCTGTGCGTTTCATTGAAAACCGCAGTCAGGTCAAACCCGAAAGTCTGCCCGTCGAGGGCGTACCCTGCTTCATAGGCGGGATAACTGAAAACATCGCTGAAAGCGTCAGAACCGTTGCTGAAACTTATCGTCTGCGTAACCGTTCCTTTTTTGAGAGTCCAGCCGTTGCCGCTGATGTCGTCCTTTCGGTTTGTCTGCATCTCGGCAGAAGCCTTAAAGTCAAAGTTTGCAACCTCCAGCGTTCTGTCTTCTTTGCCCTCAAATGCAAAAGAAAGTGCCGGCGATTGGAATTTTTGGCGTTTTGTACCCGACAGGCTCCATGTTTCGGTCTTTTCAACATAGAGCGTAAAGGAAGAAGCGCTGTTCCATTCCCATCCTTTGCCGTATTCGGTGCGAAGGAGTTCATCTGCCGCATCAGTGCTTTTTTTGACATAAGCGGCGGTCAGCTTTTCCGTGCCTGTGTCCTCCTGTCCGTAAACGCTCCAGACGGCATTAAAATCCGCCTCGGCCCTGAAACATCCATCCGAACCCGGAATTTCCTCCGCTCGGGAGCTGAGAAAAACGGGCGCGTCGATTTTCATATAGGGCAGGGCGGTTTTGCCTGTGCCGGAAAAATCCGAACCGGAGGCAAGAGCATAGCTTTCGTATTCAATCTCTGCCGAAATCGTCTGGCCGTCTTTAAAAGAAAACAGCCTTTCGATGTGGTGGCGCTGCGGAAGCGTGCCGGAAACGGAAGAATTGCCTGTTTCGTTCTCCAAAGCCGGCACTGGACTGTCTGTCTTGTTAAACAGGATGGTGTCTTTCGCCGGCCAGAGTTTAAGCCGTGCCTGCGGCGTCAGCGTATGCCTTGTACCGCTGGAACTGTAAACCAATTGCTGTGCGCAGGTCATAAACACCGTGTCTTCAGCCACAGCGGTTTTCCACTCGTAGTCATAAGAAATCAGCGTGATGTCATCATCTTCCATGCTGAAAATTGCCTTTTCGGCACCGTCGCACCCCGCAAACATCAGCACTGCCAGAACCAAAGCCGCGGCAGTCGGTATTCCGTACCCGAAAGCCGGCAGAAGCCGTAACGTCTGCAAAAAACGGAAAGCCCGCAAAAAGCGGAACGTCTGCAGAAAAAAACTTTTCTTTTTCATAAAAAAAAATTATTAAACGTTAAACATATATACAAAAAAATAAAGTCTTATCTGCTTAAAATTTCATAAAGGCGTGTCCGCGTCTGCAAAACCTGTACCGAAACAATGCTTCGCCGTCGTCGCAAAAAACGGCTTCAGGCGCCATTGCCGTTTTGACACAGGATGTTGCCTGCCGTCTTGCACCGTTCTTGTTGCAAATGCAGCTATTACCAAAAATATACTTCATAATATATCAAAGCAATAATATTGTATTGGCATAATAAGACTTTTAACGCCGCTATCATAAACGGAAAAAAATAAATATTCAAGCAAATTTTGTCCTTTTTGTTGTTTTGTCTAATTTGAGCTTGACAGTTTTTATCGGGCGCGTTATCATAAAGCCCTAACCAAAATTTTTTAGATATGGATTATAAAGAAAGTCGGGAGTTGCTTTTGCATGCAGAAGCCCTCTCTTATGAAAATGCCTGCCAGATTCTGGATTTGTGGCAGCAGTCGCCCAGAACATATTGCGATTTTCTGCGTAACAGCGGAACCTTCGTCTTTCTGGAATCTTATGTCGGCCAGAACGAAGAAACGGAACTTCACTCGTTTGTTCAAACCAGGCGTCGGGTTCCGTCCCCGGCTGTTGCCGAAAAGTTTTTCCGGCTTGGATATAACGATCTGAACGTCCGTTTTATGGAAATAGTCAACGCTATCGTGTTTAAGCAGGAAACTGATTTGGACATCTGCGCCTGGCCGTACGTCAACAAGTTGTGCGTCCGGCACTTCAGCCGCGAATTTATCCTCAATATGTTTCTGGATATGCATTATGTCTTTGACTTTGCCAATGACGAAACCGGGGAAGTCTTTGACATCATGTACAAAAGGCTGAACGGTTCTGCTCAGGAGCGGGAACTTCTTGCCGTCAACAGTTTTAACATCGGCGGTTGGGCTTTTTCCGGACGCAACAGCAGCGAAGAAACCATTGTCAGGCTGTATCTGACGGCGCAGCACGCTTTGCATTGCGGTATCGGCGAAGAAGCCAGCTGCCGCAAACTGTTTTTGCAGTATCTCTTTGATATCCAGCACGGGATACGGCTTTTCCGGCAGGGAAAGCTGAAAGAGCAGGGCATTGTGCTTAACTGAAGCTTTTGCCGCGGGGCTTCCTCCGGCATGGTTTTAGGCAAATCAATCGGGGCTTGTCCCCGATTTTTTTTATGCGGCGTTGCACATTCGGCTTCACCGCCGTATGTTTTCATTTTTAACGGAACTCTCAATTCTGCACGTTCTTCATTTGTGCCGGAACTCTCAGCTCCGCACATTTTTCGTCTGTGTCGGCGCTCTAAGGCCAAGCCTGTTCTCGTCTGTGCCTGCATTCTTGTCCCGTGCATTCTTCATCTGTGGTCGTATATGTTTGGGCGAACGAATTGTGCGTGGAAAAGACATTCCCGTTGACAAATTGCCGCTGTTTGTTAAACTGACACCGTTTTATCATTAGGGAGAAAAAGCATCATGTCCGCCTTATCAGACGAGTTCAAAGTAAAAATCCAGTATTTTATGCCTAAGAAACTATTGTCCCGCGCCGTCGGCAAACTGGCTGCCGCCGAAATGGGGCAGGGGACGGCGTTTCTGATTGAGCGTTTTATCAGATACTATAATGTCGACATGAAAGATGCCAAAATACAGGACATTGCAAAATTCAAAAGCTTCAATGACTTTTTCACCCGCGCGCTGAAAAAAAATGCGCGTCCCGTCGTCAGCGATGAAAATGCACTGGCGGAACCGGCTGACGGCACGATAAGCGAACTGGGGGAAATTTACAAAGATGCCGTTTTGCAGGCCAAGGGGCATTACTACAGCCTGGAGGCTCTGTTGGGCGGAAATCGGGAAGATGCCGCATATTTTGAAAACGGCAGTTTCGCCACCACCTATCTTTCTCCGCGCGATTATCACCGCGTGCATATGCCGTTGGACGGCAAACTTGAAAAGATGCTGTTTATCCCCGGCGAACTGTTTTCGGTCAATCCGCTGACCGCGCGCAATGTGGACAATCTTTTTGCCCGTAACGAACGCGTCGTATGTTTTTTCAATAACGAAAAAATCGGCCGTTTTGCCGTCGTTCTGGTCGGTGCGACAATCGTTGCCAGCATTGCGACGGTATTTACCGGTTTGGTTGCGCCGTCCGCCGGAAAGGAAGTTACCGTTTACAACTATGCCAAAGATAACATCGTTTTGGCCAAAGGTGCCGAACTTGGACGTTTTCTGCTCGGCAGCACGGTGATATGTGTTTTCCCGAAAGGGAAGGTTAAGTTCGCCAAGGGGTTGGCAAACGGCACCCCGGTTAAAATGGGTGAGTGCCTCGGCGAGATAAGGAAGTAACCCGGTTACCCCTCCCGCCTTTTGTATAGGCGTCCGCCCGCTGTTTCCGGCAGTTGCCCCAAGAACTGCTTTCCGCCCTTTATTTCCAATAATCGGCAATCCAAGTTGCCGGGCGCAGGTGCTTGTAGAGCTTCTTCCAGCCGCGCGGATATTTGTCGGACTTCGGGTTTGTTGACCAGACACCGCGCAGGGCTTCGGCAATGCCGGGTTCTCCGTGAAACGCGACCATCTTGAGCCCTTTGATGTCCGGCAGCTTTGGCTCAGCGAAGTAGCGCAGCAGCGGGTGCGGCAAACAATGAAACCGGAAACTTTTGAACCAGTCATCCGGCCAAAAATTGATTTTTTCATATTTTTGCATAATCATTGCAGACATATACTGTTGTGTTGCCGTGCCAAACGTGCGGATAACCTCTTCCGCGTGCCGTTCGTAATATTGTTTGATAAATCCGAGCGTGCCGACCACCCACGAATAACAGCTCGCCTGCGCAACCTGATTAGCCTTTTTGCCGCGGCGGTGCGCCCAGTCGTTAATCGCGTAAACTTCGTTGCCTTGCGGGTAGTCGAAAAGTTCGTCCAGATTGCCGACAACCAGCGAGTCGAGATCAAAGAAAAACACCCGTTGTCCGTGCAAGCCTGCCAGATTGTCGTCGCACAGCCCCGAAGCCTTTCGGTGATTGCCGAAAACCAGCTCCGGCGCCACATTGAGCACCGGCAGCGGCCGGGAAATAATATCCTCGTTCAGTCCCTCCGACCGCTCGGTAAAACAGTAAAAGTTAACATCATAAGAGGTATTGCGTTTAATTGCCGCGCAGAGTCTGTTGACGTCTTCGGCACCGTAATAAGTTCCCCATTTGATGCAGATAACGTTAAAAGTTTTAGTCATATCAGTCCAGTCTCCGGAAAATGAAAGGTTATGTTAAAAAAATGTGTCCGCAGCTTATGCGCCGGTTTCTGCTGCCCCGGTTTCTGCCTGCAGCAGCGTCGGAAACGGATAATCCGCCGCGTTGAAGTTCCCGCCGAGCAGGGCGGCAACATACCCCGCAACCGCCGTTTCGTTAAACAGGGCATGGTAATGTCGCCAGCCGCGTTCTGCGGTTTTTGCCCGTTCCGCGGGAAATTTTCTGAATCTTTCGATTTGCTCAATCAGCTCTTCCGCTGAACTGAAAAATCCCGCTTCGTCTTCGCCGAACAGGTCGCCGAAACCGGTATGCCTGTCAATGTAAGTCAGGCAGCCGTTGCCCATTGCGTGTGCCATTCTGTCGGAAGAATAGAGATAGTCGTGGTTGCTGAGCGAAAGGTTTAAAACGCCGGCCGCTTGTTTCAGGGTATCAAAATAAACGGTTCCGTTAAGCATCGGAGATGAAATCCGCGGGAATAAAAAGCGGTTTTCCGGCGCCCGCCGTTGCAAAAATTCGGCAATTTCCCTGCCATAGGCCATCTTTCCGCCAAATTCGCGCAGCTTAACCGGCGATGCGGCAAACAACAGGTCATACATTGGTGCCGGATTGGCAAAGGTCTGTCCGTCTTCAATTCCCTTATCCACCGGATTGGGGATAAAGCCGACATTGTGCCGGATGGGGTCAAACTGCCGCAGCAGTTTCCTGTCGGCGGTCGTTATCAGCGAAAAGTCAACCGCATCAAGCTTGCTTTTGATGTTGCCGATGTTATGCTCGCCCCAGTCGGTGTACGGGTTGATGCAGTCGACATTCCATTGCAGGATTTTGACGCCCGGTACTTTGTCGCGGATTTTCAAAAGCGTTTCCGCCGTTATGATGTCGGCATGCCCGAGTATAATGGCGTCGGGACGGAAATCCAGGCAGTAATGGTAAAAATTGTCATTGGTTTTGCGCACGCTCCACGGCGTTTTGGTGCCGAACAGCGCAAGGGCACGCGCCGCTTCCCTGTCGTTATAGCAAACGGTCTGATGCCCGAGGCGGGTCAGCCCGTTGTTAAGCTTGTATGCCATGCCTGCCCAGAAACAGCCTCTGAGCCGCAAAGTCTTGAAATAGGCGCAATGGACGATTTTCATCGCTTTCATAATCCTGAAAAACTCCTCGTTTTCAAAAGGTTGATGTCAATAAAACGGTGCTGAAAAAATACGACCGTTTAAATTCATCACCTCAACCGAAGTTCAGCCGAAATAAATGTTGATATATTCAGATAGTTATTGCGCCCGCCATCAGGTGCGGATATGATAGAAAAAACGGTCGTATTTTATAATCAAAAGATGTAGAAAACATGAAAAAGCTGGCTCTGTCGTCGGAAATTTACCTTATCAAAGCTTCGGAATTAAAAAGGCTGCCCCGTGCCGCCGAGATAAACGGCAATATCTCAGGCTCCCTTGCCGCAACCGCCTCTCCGCAGGCTTTCTCCGCCGCTCCCGGTGCCTCACTGTCACCCGCGGCAAAAAGCGCTGCCCCCGTCCTTTCCGCAACAGCCGCTCCGCAGGTTTCCTCCCGCGAAATTACCGTCCTGCTTAATGCCGATGCCGCCGCGGCATCAGGCGATAAAGAAGTTGTTCCGGCCGCTGACGTGCTGCTGTCGGGTGCTGAAACCGTTTCTGCTGCCGCGGACGGGGATTTTCTGCCGGTACGTTTTGCCTATCGCTCGTATCCGGCGTGGCAGGCGTTTTTCATCAATCTGATTAAGCCGGTAAAGCGGAAATTTTACTCGGTTTTTCCGTCAACCTATACGACAACGCTGGCCTGCCTGCTCGCCAACAATATTACCCGCGGCGAACGCAACGAGCAGAACGCCTACCAGTGGACCAACAAAAAATGGCAGATAAGCCGCGAAGAAGCGCATCGCCGTTACAGCGATTTGTATAATTCCATCAAGGCCAACGGTTACGATGCCAAAAGCCCGATGTTGGTTATGCTCAACCGCAAGTTCGGTGTCAAGGACCAGCTGCTGCAGGGGCATCATCGCATCGGCATCTGCAAAGCCCTTAACGTCAACGAAGTCAGCATATCGTTTTGGGCGGTGCCGCGTTCGTTCGGCTTTTTTAAATTGTTCACAAAAAGGAAAATATCATGAAGATTATGCTGGTGCGCGACCGTAACGTGCTCAACAACAACTGGCTTGCCTATTTTGCCAATTTGCTGCATGAACGCGGGCATGAAGTGGTCATTGCCTGCGATACTTACGGCAAGCTCGGCGTTTCCGCGCCGGGGCATGAATTGGAGCCGGGAGTTCGCCTTGCCAATGTCAATGGCAAAACATCTTCGCCGCTGCAGAATTTCTGGCGCCGTATCCGCTGCAAGGCTTTGCCGTCGTGGCACCTGTTTGACCGTCTGATAAAAGCCGAAAAGCCCGATGTCATCATCTGCTATTTTCCGGTGGATTTGTATAACGTAACCCGCTTTCAACATCATAATATTCCGATAGTGCAGATGGTGCATGGTTATCCGCCGATGATTTTGGATAAGGTTCTGCACAAAAATCCGCTGTCGCGCGCGTTTTGCCGTCAAAGCTTTGCCCGGATAAACACTTGGCAGGTGCTGATGAACTCGTATAAAAAGGAGATAGACCCGTTTTTTGCGCCGCAAAACATCGTCCGTATTGCCAATCCCGTCAAACAGTATGCCGAAAATGAAATGGCCGACTTATCCGCGGAAAAGAAACGTATTATCTATGTCGCGCGGATTGAGAAAAAGACCAAACGCCCGCACTTGCTGGTCGAGGCGTTCGCCAAAATCGCCGCGGAATTTCCCGATTGGAAAGTGGAAATCTGGGGGATGCGCAAATATCCTGAATATGAAAAGGAAATCAACGATTTTATCAGGGCACACAACCTGACGGGGCAGGTAGCGCTGATGGGGTATACTGAGGATGTCGAAGGGCTGTACCGCCGTGCGGACATTCACGCTTTTCCGAGTGCCAGCGAAGGGTTCAGCCTGGCGATTGCCGATGCCATGTCCATCGGTCTGCCGCATATCGGCTTTAAAGACGCCCATTCGGTCAACGAGATTATTGTCGACGGGCATAACGGTTTCCTTGCCGATAATGTTGACGATTTCGCTGCCAAATTGAAAATATTGATGAAAGATAAAGAGCTGCGTATAAAATTCGGGCACAACGCGCACGAAGATATGAAAGCCTATGCGCCGGAAATCTTAATGAACCAGTGGGAAGAACTGTTTCAAAAGCTGTGCCCCGCCAACCCGGATACGAAAAAATAGCGCCCCTGCTTCCATATGGCGCTGCGCCGTTGGTTGTTGGCTGCCCTTCGCCGCATCCGCTCCGGCTCTTTCGCTTGCACCGCCGTACCCTTTTCAGTCTTCAGCCGTTCCTTTGGAGCGCAATACATCGGAAAGGCTTAAGAACCTGTGTCCCAGTTGTTCCAGAAAAGCGAAATCCGGCTGCGGATGAAACAGTTTGGCCTTAATGTAGCGGAAAAAGTCCGCCGTCCAATACGGATGTTCCAAATTCTTTTTGACGTATTTCCAGTTTGCCGACAAAGCCTTAAGATAAATAATCGCCGCCGTATCTTTGTCCATGCTGTCATAATAGTCAAGCAGCAGGTTGTAATGGGCAAAAAAGCGGTCGTTGTCCAGCTGGTTGGTATTTTTGCTGAGGTTGTTGGTTTCTTTGGGAACCAGCACCACGTTGGCGTACATCTTGACAATACCGTCGGCAAAACGCGCTGCCCGGAGCGGAATGCTCTCGTCCTGAATAAACACGCGCGTATCCGCGCCGCCGGCTTTTTGCAGAACCGAGCGGCGGATAAGCTGCCCCATCCGGGTAAACCTCCCTTTAAGCACGGCCCGCAGCGCGTCTTTTTTGTAGGAATAGTCAAAATCGTCCGGCATCATTTCCGCTACAATTTCCATCGGCTCTTTGCCTGTTTTGGTAAACTGACCGTAAACCATATCCGCATGGTGCTTGTTGGCAAGCTCCAGCATCTTCTCTGTCGAATTGAGCGGAAAAATATCGTCTGAATCCAGCATTCGCACCCATTCGCCGCGGGCGAGGGCTATGCCGCGGTTAATGGAGATGCTGATGCCCTCGTTCTTGTCTTTTCTGACGATGGTAACGTTCTCAATCCCGCGTGTCATTTCCTCAATAATCTCGACCGAGCGGTCTTTGGAAAGGTCATCGACGAAAATATACTCCGGATTTTTGAGCCCTGTCTGGTTCAAAAGCGCTTTCAGCACCGCCGGCAGATAGTATTCTTTGTTATAAACCGTCATGACAAATGAAACGTCAGGTTTTTGCTTTTTGCTCGCAGTCATACTCAATTCTCGTCAAAAGTTACGTCTATAGTCCCAGTATAAGCCGAAAAAGGCGCTATGCAACTGAAAATTTAAAATTTTACGCTCTTAATTTCCTCGCCGTCCTTATAGGTAACCACGCGCACCAGTTCGCCCCTGCGGTTAAATTCTTTGGCCGTGCCGTCCAGCTTGTCATTTTTGCGGTATGCCAAAACTTTCGGCTGCTCGTTGTCATAATAGGAAAAGGCCGGTCCTTCGCGTTTGCCGTTGACGTATTCCGTGTAGCTGATGAGGTGGTTGCCCGGCGTATAGAGGCGGGACGGGCCGTGGAGCTTTCCCCTGCGGTAGGTTATGGATGTCTTGACCGCGCCGTTTTTGTAATATTCTTCAAACACACCGTTCTTTTTGCCTCTGAGGTAGCTTCCTTTGCGTCTGAGATCGCCGTTCGGATAATAGGCAATTTCTCCGCCTTCGGGTTTGCCCTTGCGATAATAGCAGACTTCTTTTTCCGCGCCGTCAGGATAATATTCCACGGTTTTGCCGTGCGGCTGCCCTTTTTTGTAATACGCTTCCAGCAAAACCGACCCGTCACGGTCATAAGCTTTGTACAAACCGCTGATTTTCCCGTCGACATAGTGGATTTCTTCTTGCAGCTGCATATTGTCGGCATATTTCTGATACACGCCTGTAATCGGCCTGTGTGCCGCATCATAGCGGATGCCGTTTTCCTCGACCGATGTCTCGTCAGTGTAAAGCGTCGTCAGCTGCGCAACGTGGCAGCCGCCGAGCAGCAGCATAACCATGCCGAGTGCCGCCGTTTTTCTCGCCGCCAGACGCCGTGTTGCCAACTTGCGCAAAATCATGCGCCGCAACGCCAGTTTTTTGGCCGCGAATTTTTGCGCCGTAATGTCCAATATGTTTTTTCTAGCCATCGTTTGTACCTCTTAACGCCATAATTATTCTGAAACTTGTTAAAAAAACGTAAAGTATTTTGCAATAATGTTGACATCTCGTTTTAAACCCGTATCTTAACGGCAAAGGAGAATGTAACATGTTAAAGTTTTTAAGTATATTGCTGGCCGCAGCCGTTCTTGCTGCGCCGGCCTATGCCCGCCGCAAAAAAGCCCCCGTTCTGGAAGACAACAAAGCGTATGTGCTGTATCTTCAGGGATGCCCGATTTGCCAAAACGCTCTGGAGTATATCAACGAACGTTATCTGACCCGCCCGGATGTTGTCCGGGTTGATTTGGAAACCGAAGAAGGGCGCTCGCTGCTGAAACAATGTGCGAAAAAATTTGGTTTCAAAAGCGTGGTCGCTCCGGTTGTCTGCATCGGCGACAAGCATTTCATGGGGTGGTCGACCAAAGCAGCCCGCGATTTTGACCAGTATCTGGTGGAACTGCACGGCTGATTGCGTCGCCGGTGGTCTGCATCAGCCCGCTGCCGCCGGTCAGAATTGGTTGGACTGCACGGCAGACAGCGTAGCCGACGGAATATGTCAGACTTTCAGGCTCATAATCTGTGAAACTTCCGTATAGCCCAGTTTATGATAAAAAGCCATGGCGCCGGAATTGAAGCAGAAGACCTCCAGTTCAATATTGGCAATGTTGTCGGCTTTGGCTCTTGCTTTGACGGCCTCGTTAAGTCTTTGTCCGATTTTTTGCCCGCGGAAAGCTTCGCTGACGGCAATGTCATAAATTTTATAATATCTTTGGTAAAGAAACAGAGTGTCGGGTTTTTCTTCTTTTGCCGCAAAAACAATTCCTGCCACTTTGCCGTCCGCCAAAGCGACCAGGCCGAAAGTGTTTTCGTTTCTGATAATCCATTCCAAATAGGGGCGCGAATGTTCCTTGGGTATTTTGCGGAAATAATCCGGCGCTCCGGAACAATGCAGCAGGTTGGATTCGTAAAAAACATCTAATGCGCCATCAATATACTCCGGCGTCAAATCAACAATTTGTACGTTCATTTTCACCTCAAATATTAGTGTTTTATTGCACTTTCACCGCCAAAATAGCTTGGAAATAAGAGAATTTCAAGCATAATTTTCATGTTGCCTTGTTCCCGCCGTTTGATGTCGACAGTGCCGGAAATTGTTTCTTTATTCTATATCTTTAAGGTGATGAAATAAAACGTTCGTTTTATTTCATCATTTTTGATATGTAATCATGATTATGCCATTTTGTAGTATTTTTCTTGAAAAATAACATTTTACTGTTGCTTTAAAAAATACGTATGATAGTAGAAATTAAATGAACGTTTAAATTAAACAATATGAGGTTATTCACGAGGTTCATATGCCTGAAATAAGTGTCATAATGCCGATATACCGGACAAAGGAACAGTATTTGCGCTCGGCGGTAGAAAGCATATTGTCTCAGAGCTTTGGTGATTATGAATTCCTTATTTTAGATGACAGTCCGTGCGATGCGTCTTTGCGCGAGGTTGTGCAGTCATACCGGGACGCACGGATAAAATATGTCGCCAGTGAGCGGACACTGGGAGTCGCAGGAAGCTATAACCGTCTGCTGGAACTTGCCTGCTGCGATTATGTGGCGGTGATGAACCATGATGATCAGTCGCTTCCACGGCGCCTGGCAAGACAATATTCGTATTTGCAATGTCATCCCGAGGTGGGGCTCGTCGGCACCGGGTATAAAAAATTTGGCGAAATTAACCGTTTCAAAACGATAAAAAATCCTGCGGACGATGCTGTGATTCGCGCATCGCTGCTGTTTAAGTCGTCCATACATCATCCGACCATCATGTTTCGTCGCCGTCTGGTGGCGGAGGCTGGCATCCGTTATAATGAAAATTTCATTAGCCTGAACGATCGTCAATTTTATTACGACATTAGCCGCCGTTCCCGGCTGGCCAACATTCCCGATGTCTTGTACCGCTATCGTTTTCATAAGGATATGGTGTCCAAACGCTGCAAGCCGGAAATATATCGGGAACAATGCCTGTTTCACGATATGTGGTTCAAATCAGGGGGGATAGAACTGAGCGCGGAAGAAAAGTCTGTGTTTGACGAATATGCGGCGCAGGGCAGGTGCCATATAAGAGATGCGGAAGTGTTAAGCCGCGTTGAACAGGTGTTGGCCAAACTCGCGGCGGAAAATGCACGGCGGCAAATCGTTCCCGCGGCGGAGTTTTCCGCAATCTGCGCGCAGTATCTTGTAAAACGCTGCCTGAATGCGGTTGTATATGGCGGGATAAATTCGGCAGAAATCCTTGAGCGGACAATCTTGCCGGTACGCCGGAACCGTCTGCTGCAGCTGTGTAACCTTGCTTTACATTGGCGGGGGATGAAATGAAAGTAGCCGTTCATTTACATTTGTATTATCTGGAACAACTTCCGGAATTGCTTGCCCGGTTGGAAAATCTGAATCGTGCCGGCATAACGTGGGATTTGTTTGTAACAATGCCCGCCGCCGTCTGTTCGTTTTCCGCCACCGGAAAAAACGCTGCGCATCTTTCTGCCGAAATTATTTCCCCTGCCGCCGAAACGGACGCTCGCACTGACAGTTTCGCCGCCGCGGACGCCCAAATCCGCGCCGCTTTCCCTGCCGCCGTCATCTGGCGTCCGGAAAACCGCGGCTATGATGTCGGCCCGTTTATCGACTTTCTCCACCGTGTCCGCCTCGACGAATACGACTATATTCTCAAGATTCATACCAAACGCCGTCAACACGGCGAGTATTGCTGTTTTAACGGCATACGCTTTCATACGGCGGCGTGGAGCAAGATGCTGTTGGATGCTCTGTTGGAAACGCCAGAAATCGTCAGAAGGAATTTTGCACTGTTGGAAAATGAAACGGATATCGGAATGGTTGGCAACGGCTTTTGCCTGACCGGCGAGGCCGGCACATATAAAATGCTGGAGGCTTCCATTAAAAACGAGGCTGAGAAGATGCATCTGCCGCCGATTGAAAATTTCAACTTTATCGCCGGAACAATGTTTATCGTGCGAGCCAGACTGTTACAGCCGTTTTTGCGATACGGCATAAACGATTTTGAAGCCGCAGATTCCCAAATTCGCGATTATACGCTGGCGCATGTTTTGGAACGCTTGTTTGGAATGTCCGTAACCGCACGGGGATATAAGATTTACGGCGTTAAGTATAAGGAATATTATACGGAACGTCTGGCTGCCGGTATTACACGTTTTCTATTTCAACACAAGACGACCAAAAGCGGCAAAAAGATATTGAAAATATGCCGGCTTCCGGTATGGGTATCGCAGGATTACTTGCCGGTATATCCGGTGGTCAGGGAATTTTCCAACGCGCCTCTGCGGCACCGCCGTCTGGCCGTTTATGCCGCATGGGACGGGAACGGATATGTCGATAAGGCAGATTTGTATTATATTCGCGCGCTAAAAGAAGTGGCGGACAATGTGATTTATGTATGCGATAACGGTTTGGTTGCTGGGGAGGCGGAAAAAATATCGCGGGAGGTCTGCTGCATATTAGCCGCCAGCCATGGGGAATATGATTTCGGTTCTTATAAGCGCGGTTTTGCCTATGCTCAAAATCACGGACTGTTGGACGGCGTGGAAGAACTGATTTTTTGCAACGACAGCTGTTACGCGCCGGTTCATCCGTTTAAGCCAGTGTTTGACGAAATGCAGGGGAAAGAATGCGATTTTTGGGGAATAACCGAAAATACGGAGTTTTCCCGCCATATCCAGAGTTACTTTATGGTGTTTCGCCCACAGGTCTTTCAGTCAAAAGTCTTTAATCAATTTATAACCGGCATTACTGCGCAAAAAACGGTTCAGGATGTAATTGAAAATTATGAAGTAGGGTTGAGCGAAAAGCTTACAGCAGACGGATTTAAAGCAATAAGCTGGTTTTCTGAGCATAATGGTTCTGTCTTGCCTGCGTGGAACGATAAAAATCTGACGGTGCATCCGGTTTTTCTGATAAAGCACGGAACTCCCGTCATAAAGAAAAAAAGTTTTGATCCGGACAGCGGGTATTTGGAGAAATCCCCTTTATTTACAAGATATTGCGCCGTTCGTTTCAACAGGAAGCTGAAAAATGCTCTTCCGCCATTTTCTGCAATAGTATGGCAGCATTTCAGATACAAGGCAAAACGTTTTCTTTTTCAAAAGAAAATCACCAGATCCGGCAAAACTATCATTAAAATTTGTAAAATTCCGGTGTTTGCAAAGCACAGCAATGTCCCGGTATCCGGCGGGGAGATAAGGGCATGACGGCAAAAGTCAGCGTCATAACCCCGATATATAATCGGGAACAATGGGTAGAAAATCTGCTGTGTAATCTTCAAAAGCAGACGCTAAAGGAAATAGAGTTTATTATCATAGATGACGGATCGGCCGATAAAACGTATGAAATATTAAAGGAGAAAGTCGGGGGAGATAAGCGTTTTTATCTCATAAAAAGCCCGGAAAACAAAGGACCGTCTCATGCGAGAAATATAGGTCTCGTGCAGGCAAGGGGAGAGTATGTCGGCTTTTTTGATTGCGATGATGCTATTCCGTCGGATTATTTTGCCAGCTTGTATCATCAGGCGAAAGCACAGAATGCTGATATTGTTTATGCCGCATATAACAATCTTTTGCACCGAATAGGCCAAATCAAGGCTCCGCAGGATAAATACCGGGTTTTGAAAAACGGTGCGATATGGGATAAACTTTACCGGAAGAAATATCTGAATACGCATCATATTCGATTTACGGAGGGTTTGTATACTGCGGACAATTTGTTTGTCTTACAGGCATTTATGCAAACTGATAATATCATATTGGTCGATACGCCTAATTATGAATATACAATACAGGAAGATTCAATCGGTAAAGATACAGCAAAACAAAAGAAACGTAAAAAAGATATTGTCGAAGTGCTGAAAAGAGCACTGAAACTAAAGGAAGAAGCGCACTTGTCCGGAGATGAACAAACCGAATATTTGCAATTTTTGCAAAGGAGCCTTAGGGACTATCAGGCAGATAAACGTTTCCAAAAACGATTTTACCAAACTTTAGGACTAAGAAACGAACCAGAAAAGGAAAATACTATGAACTTAACAGTATTGAAGCTTATCAGGATGTTTCACCTGATAAGCAAAGAAAAATACAATCAAAAACGTCAGATAGAACTGGTAAAGGCATCAAGCTTGTTTGATACCAAGTGGTATTTGGCACAAAACCCGGACGTTAAGACTCGCAAAATGAGCGCAGCCAGACACTACGTTAAATACGGCTGGCAGGAAGGGCGCAACCCAAGCCCAAAATTTGACGGAAACCAATATTTGGCAGATTATCCCGAAGTTGCCGCAAAGGGGATCTGCCCATTGGTTCACTATTTGATCAGCGGACGGAAAGAAGGCAGATGTTACAGCAGTGTAAGCGGAGAACATGTCTCTCCGGTATTTGACGAAATGAACTGGCGCGGCAGATTGCGGTATGCATTGGAATATCCGCTGCGCTTGCAGGAAGAATGCGACAGGCTCAAGGCCGAAATCAAAGCATTAGAACAACAAATGAAATAACATTACATCTTATAGGAAGATTAGATATGAAAAAGCAGAAGAATAAGCAAGAGAAAATCAACAAAATAGTAAAATTGGCATTTATTACTGATAGTGGGTATGCGATGCCTACAGTTGTAGCCATTCAATCTGCGATATGTAATAAAAAAGATGATAGCATCTATGAAGTTAACATCCTTGGTTATCAATTATCGGAGGATGTTAAAGAAAAGTTTTATAAGCTAGAAACCGATACTGTAAAAATAAAAATTACTGAAATTTCTAATTTAGATAAATTTAATGGAATAAAACAAAGCCGTTATATTACTCCGACCGCTTTGTTAAAATTTGATTTGCCCATAATTTTTAAGCAGGATGAAAAAATTCTTTATCTTGATGGAGATTTATTGGTGCAGGGAGACTTGTTAGATTTTTATAATACAAGTTTAGATGGGTATTATGGGGCAGTTGTTAAAGACGCAGTTACAATGACGCCTTATTTATATCATAAATCATCAGTTTGTGAGAATGAAGATTATTTCAATTCAGGGGTATTGTTGTTAAATTTGGAAAAAATGAGAGAAGATGATTGTTCTAGAAAATTATTAGATTGGCGAATGGATAATGGTGAGTTTTATATGGATCAAGATGCTCTGAATGTAATATTGGGAGATAAGGTAAAATATCTAAATTGTTGGTTTAACTTCTTAGTTTTTTATCCAGACAAACATAATAGTGAGAAACTTTCTAATTTTTACAATACATACGTTTCACCAGATAAAGTTGCTGATTATAAAAGAGCAATAATTTTACATTACGCAGGTCCTAAAAAACCATGGGTTTATAAAATGTTATATCTGACGGAACAATTTTGTTATTATTATAAACAATCACCATATAAAAACATAAAAATTAAATTTAAGAATTTTGATGATGAGAAGAAAATATTTGGTAGTTTCATAAGCTCGCGTATTGAAAGTAAGCATAAGATTTATACAATTGGCACAAAGGTAATAGATATGAACAGGATCCCTGAAATTTTAAATAAAAAAGGGACCTCAATTGACGTTGATTATATTCCTAGATTAGCAGACAATGCCATTCCTGTAATTTATTCAGCAAATGATGCTTATGTACCATATTTAGCGGTTTCAATTCAATCACTCATTAGCCATAGTAATGACAGTAATGTTTATGAGATTATCGTTTTAGAATCGTCTATCTCAGAAGCAAACAAAAAAATATTACTCACTATGGAACGTCCCAATGTGTCTATACGCTTTTTTAATGTTAAGTCTTTTGTTTCAAAATATAATTTCTTTATTAATCGTTATTTTTCTGTTGAAACATACTACAGAATTTTTATTGCAGATATTTGTAGTCAATATGATAAAGTGGTATATCTTGATTGCGATATTTTAGTACGATCTGACATTGCTGACTTATACAATATCAATATGGGTAAAAAAGTAATTATGGCTACCAATGATATAGTCAGCTATCCAGCTAGAACTAAAAATTACAAAATATATGATATTTATCGTAAAGATTATACTAAAAATATTTTAAAAATGCCTGATACTACACAATATTTTCAGGCGGGTATATTGGTATTTAATGTTTCCCAAATGAGAGAAGAAAATTTAACACAAGTATTTCTTAAAAAAATTGAAGAAATAAAAAATCCAATATGTCATGATCAAGATATATTAAATACATCTTGCTACGGGAAAGTATTGTATATATCACAAAAATGGAATTTTTATAACTTTTTTAATGAAGAGAGCTTAAAATCTAATTATATTCGCGGACGCTTTAATGATATTCCTAAGGATTTACAAGGAGATTATTTATCAGCTCAAAAAGATCCAAAGTTAGTACATTTTGCAGGGAATCAAAAAGTTTGGTTCTCAAAGCATTTAAGTTTTGGAAATGAATGGTGGCAATGTGCAAAAAAGACTCCTTTTTATGAAGAGATTGTTAATCGCTATAATAGCTATCAAAATAAAAACAGTAAAGCGCAGTTAATCGTCTCATTGACTTCGTATCCTGCCCGTATCGAAACGGTAAATCAGACCATTAAAAGTATTTTAAACCAGTCAATAAAAGCTGATAAAGTTATTTTATGGCTTGCTCCTGAGCAATTTCCTAATAAAGAAAAAGATTTGCCTGAACAGCTACTGTCGTTACGAGCAAAAGGTTTAACAATTGATTGGTACCATGATATAAAGTCTTATAAAAAGCTTATTCCTACTTTAAAGAAATATCCTGATGCCATTATTGTTACAGCCGATGATGATAATATTTATGCCGTCAATTGGTTGGAAAAATTATACAACAGTTATATAGAACATCCACAAGATATTAGTTGTCATCGTATAACAAAATTTATTAATAATGGTAGTCATTTTTCAATTATTACAGGGGGACATGATTATTATAAAAAGTCAAGTTATTTAAATAAACTAGTTGGATTAGGTGGTGTTTTATATCCGCCTCATTGTTTTTATAAAGATATACTTAATGAAGATTTAATTATGAAATTGGCTCCAACGAATGACGATCAATGGTTTTGGTTTCAGGCAATGTTGAACCATGTTAAAGTTAGGGTTGTAGATAATCCAATTATTGCAGCCAATTATGTACCAGGATCTCAGCAGGTTGGGTTGTGTAAAGTTAATGATCAAGGTCAAAATTTATTTTGGGCTGATTATAAAAGGATTATCAATTACTATCCCGAAATACGAGATATAATGAATAAGGAAAGCAAACAATTTAAAATTCAGCCTGTTGATAATAAATACTTGTCAGATTTAAAAAAATGGTACATGAGTATAACCGGAAAATATTTGAATTTAGATAATCCAAAAACATTTAATGAAAAAATACAATGGCTTAAACTCTATAATTCAACGCCGATTAAGACACGCTTGGCCGATAAATATTTAGTTCGCGATTGGGTGAAGGAAAAAATCGGTGAGCAATACCTTATCCCTCTTTTAGGTGTATACGATAAATTTGATGATATTGATTTTAATAAACTACCTAATCAATTTGTAATTAAATGCAACCATGGCGCAGGGTGGAATATTATTGTTAAAGATAAGTCAAAACTTGATTTAGCAGAAGCTAAAGCCAAAGTAGATAAATGGATAAGTACCAATTTTGCCTTTTATTATGGATTTGAATTGCACTATAGAGATATAAAACCACGTATTATTATTGAAAAATATATGGAAGACGACAGTGGTAATTTACGCGATTACAAATTTTTATGTTTTGATGGAATAGTAAAATATATTTGGGTTGATGGTGAACGTTATAGTGAACACAAAAGGAATTTATACGATTTAAAGTGGAATCTACTCAATAAAAAAATAGGTGAAGGAAAAATTTATCAAAATATAAAAAATTGTCCTAAGCCATATAATTTGGATAAAATGATTGAATTTGCAACGCTTTTGTCTAAAGGATTTTCTTTTGTTAGGGTAGATTTTTTTGAGGCCAATAAGAAATTGTATTTTGGAGAGATGACTTTTACGAGTGCATCTGGAACTCACATTACAGAACCTAAATCATTTATATTTGAATTGGGAAAAATGATAAAGCTCCCTAAACTTGCATATGATATAAACACTGGAGAATATTATAAATTACCAAAGAGAAGTAAAATTAAACCATATTTACTACTACCGTATAATCTGTGTCAAAAGGTATATTGGAATTACAAAGAGAAAAAAATCCAGAGAAAATATATACAAAAACAACTTTTATCTTCTCGTATTGATATAAAAAACAACGGAACAGAACAAAATAGAGTAAAAATTATAGCTTCTAATTGTAAGATAGAAACCCCTTCTTGGTTTACGAATGCACAAGGTGTTGGACAAGTTGTTGAATATAATAATGGTATTCAAAAAATGACAATTAAAGTCATTCAAGATGGTCGGTTATATTTTGCTTTTAGGGGGATTTATAAGCATATAGGAGAAAAAAATCTACCTATTTGGATTGACTATAAATCAATAAAAATTGATGGTAAAGAGATTTTGTCGGCACCTGTTCAAGTGTGGCACGATAAACCATATCGCTATGAAATACCGGTAAAAGACGGACAGACAATAGAGATTGAGGTTATACAAGGTTTTCATCAATATACAAAGCAAGAACTCAAAGAATTAATATTAAAACTCAATCCAAAATCTTATTATATTCAAAAGAATATTGATAAGCTTATTTCTAAAATTTATAACAAGATCAAAGTTAAACCGCAAGAAAAAAAATGCAACAGAGCTAGAGAAGGTCTCTTTTCTATAACAAAAAAAGATTATTCTAAAGAAATTTGTCTGCTAGGTATTAAATTTAAGTTTAAAAATAAACAGAAACAGCTTTTGTATGTGTTGGAAAAAAATCGAGCAGAAATGATTAATTTACTTAAAGATTCAAGTACAAAAATATCTGTTCAAGATAAAAAGATTGGCGAGTTACAGAAAAAAATCCAAAACTTTGAAAAAAAAATTGATCATTCTGTTAAGTATAATCTTGGAGAAAATTTTGAGGAATTAAGACGCGAATTTAAGGAAAATATCTTATCCTTAGATAAGGCATTGAATAGTACACAAATAAGCTTACAAAATGATTTAGCTGAACTTAAAAGTGTCGATTTTTTAACTAGACAGTCTTTTGAAAAAGCGTCTCTAGATACTCATCAGAATATTTTGGACAGATTACGAGATGTGTATGAAGGAGTGCGAAATTTGAATTTTGCTAAAGATGCAGACTTAAAAGCACTTGTTTCTGATTTATATTTAAAATTAGAAGATAAAAATGTAGTAGATGCGAATAATGTGGCAGAAATTTTAGAGAAAATTTTAGTCTGCAAAATGGATACGCAAAATGCAATAAAAACATTAGAAGGAATACAAAATAAGGCAATTGAAAATATTGAAGAAGTCAAGCTTCAGCAGTATAAAAATTATTCAGAATTAAATTTTGCAGATCTGCTACATGATAGTATGCAAAACAGAGATTGGCTTAAGGATAAAAACTTTTCTTTGTATCTCGGAGCTGCAAACTATAGTTTTATCTATACATTATTTAGGGTTTTAGATAATGTTAATCCTCAGAATATTTTAGAAATGGGAATGGGGCAGACATCAAAACTAACTTCACAATATGTTGCTTATAAAAATCAAAATGCGACGCTTGATATTATTGAAAATGATGCAGATTGGATAGATATATATCAGTCTCAACTACCATTAAATGAAAGGGTCAAAATACATCTCTGCAATTTGGAATTTTTTGAATTTAAAGGTGTTGAAAATCGTAAATACAGAGCATTAGATAATGTTATAAAAGATAAAAAATATAACCTTGTTATAGTAGATGGACCATTGGGAAGCAGACAGCTATTGCCTCGCTCTAATATTATTGATATAGTTATGAGTAATCTGGCAGATGATTTTATAATCATTTTTGATGATGCGGAAAGAAAAGGCGAACAAGAAACAATCTCTCAAACGAAAGCAAAATTAACAGAATTAGGAATTGAATTTACAACCCAACAACGTGATGCGCTAAAATCCCAATTTATAATATTTAGCAAATCATTTAATTTTGCCAGATATTTATAAATAATTTGGAGGCAATAATATGAAAAAGTATATTATATCACTATGTGGAATATTTATTGTATCATCAATATTTTTTCTGTTAAATAAAGACAGCTGGATTTATAAAGATAATCCAACAACGGCGCGTGTTGATATGCTGGAATATGCAACTAAGGACGCTCCTTGTTTTGACGTAATGATAAATAATAAGAAGCAATCTAAAGCAGATCATTTAGCTAAAAACGGTAATCAAGGTTATGTGACAGAGTATGACGGAAAAAGGCAACATTTAGAGCTTCTAATTAAACGAGATAACTGTAAAATTAATTTTATACTTCGTGGAATTTGGGATCCTATATACAAGGATAATCCTTCAAAGGGATTAATTAAACATTGGGTAGAATACACAAATTTTTCTATTAATGGTAAAGAGATTATTGCTGAACCTGTAGCTGTTTGGCATAATAAACCCTTTCGCTATTCTATCACAACTGATAAAGGAGATAAGCTTAATATCGATTTGAAATATAAAAAATATTATGTTCCTCAAAGTATGGAAGAAAAAGGAATTATCTATATTATTTGTATAGCATTGCTTATTGCTGGGTATTTTTTGATTTGGCAGAGAAAATATATAGGGGGGGGAATTTGTATCGCGTTTTTATTCACTGCGCTTACAATTAAATTGCTTGATTATCAGGAGATTAAAGTAAATATTTATGGTTTTGTGATTTTGGTAACCTCATATTTTTTATTTACCTATAAACTTGGAAAATATCTTTCTCGTTTTAAAATAGAAGAACATCATTCGCGCATTGATATTGTCTTTTTGACCGTATTTTTTATATTATTATTTGTACCAATGTTGCATATTTCTGATGCGGAAAAATCCGAACAGGAAAACAGAATGCTTGCGAAATACACACCTTTAATTGATTATTGGGGGGGGGTACAACTTAAAATACGGTAAAAATTTTGACGCTTGGTTTAGTGATAGATTTTGGGGAAGAGATGAACTTATAAAGGTATATTATAAAATAAAAAAGATAAACAAATACACCATAACAGCAAAAGCATCTAAGCTTAAAAATGATTGGTATTTCAACGATAATGAATTATCAACTCTTACCATATCAGAAAAGCAAAAAGTGCAATATAAAAAAAATATTCAGTATCTACTGCAATTTTGTAAAGAAAATAATATTAAATGCTATATGGAAATTGTACCTGCTAAAATATATTACGCAAAAGACGGATTGATAAATAATAAACTAAAAGAATATAATGATACTCTACCTCAATTTATCAAATATATAAAAGAAACTTTAAATTTTGAGATTATTTATCCGCTTGATGAGTTAAAAGAAGCAGATAAGAGCGATTATGTATATTTTAAAACAGATCATCATTGGACTGATTGGGGAGCATATATAGGGTATCAAGCTTTATTAAAGCAGTTAAAAAAAGACTTTCCAGATATTTATGAAACAAAAGAAGGAGATTTTGATATTTCTTATAGTAAGAAAGTCAGAGCGGAAGCAGATAGAAAGTATTGGCAAGGATATACTTGCAATTTGCTACATCAAAATCAAGATTGCTCCCTTAATATTGATTACAAATATTATGATGGCAAAAATAAACATATTAATGCAATATCATATGGAGAATTTCACAATTCTGATGGTAAATATAAGGCCTTATTGATAGGGAATTCTTTTACAGAAAATTTTAAGCCTTTTCTGGTTTATTCATTTAAGGATATAAAAAGATTTCGTTGCAATACTGCATCATATGACGATCTAAAATTATCGCGCTGGAAAAAAGAAATTTTAGAATTTAAGCCTGATGTACTCATACTACTATTTCAAGAAATCTATACCGATAAACTGCGAACCATAAAGGACTAAGCCATGCTATTTTCATCGATGACATTTGTTTTTATGTTTTTACCGATTGTTTGTGCCATTTATTTATTGGTGCGTCCGGAGATAAGAAACTATATTCTTCTTGCTGCCAGTATGCTGTTTTACGCTTGGGGAGAGCCGAAATATCTGGCAATTATGATTTTAACAATACTTGTGAATTATACGGGGGCAAATTATATCAGCCGCAGCCGTAACCTTATACATCGCAAGTTGCTTTTGGTTGCGACGATTTTGGTAGATTTGAGCTTTCTGTTTTATTTCAAATACTTTAATTTTGTGCTGGATAACATCAATCATCTTTTTCATACGCATATCGATTTTATTGATGTCATCATGCCGATTGGAATATCATTCTACACATTTCAGGCACTCAGTTACGTAGTTGATGTATACCGAGGGGAGGTCAAGGCTCAGCGGGATATTTATAAGCTGGCTTTATATATAACGCTTTTTCCGCAATTGGTAGCTGGTCCGATTGTCAAATATCATGATGTGGCTGAACAGATTTCCTGCAGAACGGTTACCTTCGATAAAGTTGCGTATGGGGTGAAGCGTTTTATTATCGGATTGGCAAAAAAAATGCTGATTGCTAATACATTAGGAGCTGTTGCCGATAAAATTTTTGCGCAGCCGGTAGAACAGTTTGACACGCTTACCGCCTGGATTGGTGCCATAGCTTACACTCTACAGCTTTATTACGATTTCAGCGGTTACTCGGATATGGCTATCGGATTAGGTTCCATCTTTGGGTTTAAGTTCTTAGAAAACTTCAACTATCCGTATATTTCTAAGTCTATCACCGAGTTTTGGAGAAGATGGCATATCTCCCTTTCTACATGGTTTAAAGAATATTTGTATATCCCGCTGGGAGGGAACAGAGTTTCCCAAAGGCGCAATTTGTTTAATCTTTTTGTGGTCTTTTTAGCGACGGGAATTTGGCATGGCGCAAGTTGGAACTTTGTCTTTTGGGGATTGTGGCACGGGATATTTATCATTTTTGAAAAAATTACCGGCTGGCATAAAAGAAGTGGTGGTTTAAAAATCAATATAGCGCAGCATCTTTATACAATATTCGCATTTGTTATAGGATGGGTGATGTTCCGCGCCGATAATATGGCGTACGCGTGTGAGTATATCAAGAATATGTTCGGTCTGATTGCAGAACATCAGATTACGTATAAATTGCCTTATTATATTGATAATATTGAAATTATAGCCTTTACGGCGGCTGTCTTTTGCGCCATGCCCTTATTCAAAGGGATGCTTGATATCAAATATAAACATAAAGTTCTGCGGACACTGGTGAACGTATGGCTGATTTTATTATTTGTCCTGTCTTCGGCGGAAATTGCAGCATCTACGTATAATCCTTTTATTTATTTCAGATTTTGATTTAAGCTTTGCCTTCTGTCGTATGAAGATGCGTTTAAAGCACCAAAGTTCCCCTTGCTATTTTAGCAGCTCCGGTCTATATTAAACGGCATAACAACCGGCAGACGGAGGGAAATATGCAGGAAAACGCTTTATATACGATAACGAACGGTCTTTATGTATTGTCTGTACAAGACGGGGAGGGGTACGCCGGCTCTTTGGTCGATGCCGTAAGTCAAATCGCCGTTTCGCCGTACCTGATAATGGTGTCATGTATGAATAACAGCCATACCAAAAGCTGCATTGAAAAAGCCGGCGAGTTCGGCATAAGCGTTTTGGCGAAAGAAACCGACCCGTTTGTCGTGGCAAATTTCGGCTATCAGAGCAGCCGCGACGTCAAAAAGTGGCAGAACATACCCTTTGCGGAAATCGATGGCTTGCCGTATATTTCGGATGCTTTGGCCAAAATCAGGGTACGGGTTGTCAACAAACTGATATATGCGAGCAATACGGTGTTTATTGCCGAGGTTGTTGATGCGTTTGACAGCCGCTCCGGCGAGCCGCTGACCTATAAATATTATCGCGACGGGTTTAAGGAACAGGTCGCCATTGCTTTCAGCGCGTATAAAGCCGGGCGTTCGGCCGGTAATGCCGCTTGTAAAAAGTCCCAAACGGCAATGTCTGCGTCATCTTCATCATCCACAGCTCAGCCGTCATCGCCGGCCTCTGCCGAAAAACGCTGGACATGTACGCTTTGCGGCTATGTTTACGAAGGAGATATCCCGTTTGAAGAACTGCCGGAGGATTGGCGCTGTCCGTTATGCGGTGTCGGCAAAGATATGTTTGAACTGCAATAGCCATGGCCTCAAAAGAGTTGACAAAAAACAAGATGATGCTATAATCAACCCAATTTAATAATTATTAAAATATCATTTATGGAAACATTTAGCTTAGATTATGCATTATGCACGTGCCTGTTGTTTTTTGCATTAGGCTGCGGAGTATGGTTTTATTTCTTCTGCCGGGCGCAGAGAATAAAAAAGGTTTTACAAACTCTGGGCAGTGCTGCCGAGGTATATGCCGGCATTCTCCGGCAGGAAAAGCTGCGGCGCGAACAGGCGTATCGTGAGCAGCTCCGCCGCGAAGCAGAAAGACGCCGTCAGGAAGAGATTCGTCGTGAACAGGCTTTCCAGGAGGCTGAACGGGCCAAAGCTGAACAGGAAAAAAACGAAGCTGAGATTAATAAAATCAAGGTGCTGTTTAACGGCATTTGGCTGACGCCTCAGCAATTCGGTTTTTTGCAGCAAAATCCGGTGGGAAACCTGCGCGGGGCTGAATTACGCCGTTATCTTGCCAGGCTGGCAGAGTGCAATCCCTTGTTTGCCGAATACCGTCAGGAAGGCAGTTGCGGGCAGAAAGGCGGAACCGAAAATTCCTGCTCCGGACAAAACCGTGCGGGGCAGGGAACTTCGTCTTCGCAGAATTCGGCGCAGGGCAAAAGTGCCGGGACGTCTGCGGCCGCACCGAACGCATATTACCGCATTTTCGGGTTGACGCCGGAAACATTGACTGAAGGCAGCCTGAAAGCGGCTTATCGCGATTTGGTCAAGAAGTATCATCCCGATACGAACCGCAGTCCCGATGCCGCGGAAAAATTCCGCAAGGTAAAGAAAGTGTATGCCTATCTTCAGGAAGAGCTTCGCCGCAAGGAGTGCAGCAGGAGCTATGCCTGCTGATAATCGGACGCTTGCCGTCCGCCGGGTGCACAGCATCAAAAAAGAGGCGTTCCCATAAGGGAACAGCCTCTTTTGTTTTGGAATAAACCACCTTCTTTACCAATCAAAATCACCATAGGATCTACCCGAATAATGGATGCGTCCGGTAATACAACCTCTTCTCTCCGGTGCCGAATAATGACCGGCTACGTAGGTGCCTTCAAACTGGTAAGCGATTTTGTCAAAGGCAGAACCGGCAACTCGGCAAGCGCCTTTTGCTGCTATAACGCAGCTTAAGCCGACAATTTCCGCTGCTACCGAACCGATATTAGTTGCAGTTTTAACGCCGAATCCGGCAGCTTTGGCAAACTTTTTCAGCGTTTTAAACTGTTCCAGTTCTTGTCCCGAAACATTGCGGATAAAGTCGTTGCCGTAAATGCCATAGTCGAACGTGCGTTCTTTTGCCAGAAATTCCAGCATCTCGGAAGAAAAGTCCTTTCCCCATGCTTCGTAGACATTGTCCGGCAGCAGGATAATGCGCTGTCCGCCGGGTTTGAAGTTCCGGCTGTTGACAACGTTCCGTGCGTTAAGCACGTTTCCGTCGGCGTCAACCGAAAACAGCCTTTCGCCGCGGACATAACGGTGGCGAAGTTCTGCCTGGTTCTTGGCCAGCAAAATTGCCTGTTCAAACGGAATGTCCGCAAAGCCGACTTTCAATTCCAGTTCGGAAACGCCGGGATACAAGCTCTTTTCGCCTGTTTCGCGGGCATAATAGCCGCGTTCAAAGCAGCGCAGTTTTTTGTCTTTGGCAATTTCGTGGTAATGCCCGTTGGCAAGCAGCGTCGCAAATTCGTGGAACAGCGGCTGCAGGTTGCCGTAGCCGTTAAGTTTTCCCAAAATCGGGTCGCAGTAGTCAAGGCTGACCGGCGAACCATTCATCACGCAGTGAAACGGAATAAAGTGGTCGTACGTTTCGTCTTGCGCCAGAACCAGCGTTTCCACGTTGGCATCGGTCAAAAGCCGCCAGTTCTTAGGGCTGATGTCGGGATAACCCCGTCTCAGTTTTGCTGTTTCTTCGGGGAAGAAACGGGCAGCGGCTTCAAAGTCAATTCTCATCCAGTCGCGCATCGGCGGCGTGCGGAAACGGTTGACCAGCGCAATCGGGTCGGCTTTTTGCATAACGCGCCGCCCGTTGGCGTAGTAGCAGATAATCCGGTCGGAATAAACCTTTGCCATCGGAATATTGCAGGCAAAGCCGAGCAGCGATTGCAATGAGTAGTTTCCCGCGTCAAAAACCAGCATGTTGCCGATTTTCAATCCCCAGACGCGTTCGCGCAGCACCAGCAGGTTTCCCTGGCCGGTAACGGAAACGGGCAGAAGGCGGGTCTTGGTTCCCGCTCCAAGTTGCAGTGCCCGGTCTCTTAAAGTATTGACAAGTTCCGGAGATTTGCACTCGGATTTGATGACGGCAGTATTGCCGGCAGCTTGGTGAAGCTGTTGCAATTGCAAAATCGACTGGACACACATCCAATGTGCCTGAGCCAAAGTTAAGGATGTTTTTTCCATAAAGAATAATTTTAAGAATTAAAAAACATAAATTTATAAAATAACAGCCTGATTATATCCAAAATAGTAAAAGAGTCAATACTTTTGTCTAAAAAAACTTTAACATGTGCGTTGACAAACGTTCAAAAAAGCGTCACAATAACTTCTATAGGAGAATACAACCGCGCATGGCGCTCATAACCGCTCGTCGGAAAAGCAAAAGCGCAAGGACAGGGAGAAGAAGAAATGGAGCAGAAAGTCTGTTTGATAACCGGAGCAACGGGATTTGTCGGGCAGTATATCCTGAACGAACTGATTGCATCGGGACGCAAGGTTTTGGCTTTGGGCGATTCTGAAGACGCGTTCAGCCCGTTGGCTGCCAACAACCGCCTGATAAAGGCGACGTCGGCGCTTCCCATTTCTGCCGCGGCGTTTAAGGAACATAACGTGCAGTTTTGCTTTGGCGACATCGCCGACATTTCTTTTCTGGCTTCAATATTCAATACAGCCGCCAAGAACGGGATAGAAATCGAGTTCGTCCTGCACCTTGCGGCCGTCCGGAAAGGTCGCCGGGCCGTCAGCAGCAACGGCACAGCCAACCTGCTGGAAGTCTGCCGCGCCTACTGGCAGAGCAATCCCGATACGTTTAAGGGCTTTTTCTATGCTGCGGGCGAGGGGGATTTGATGCGCAAATTCTCGCAGAAAGACGGCTTTCCCGTTAAGTTCTACCAGCTGCGCCACAGCTTTGCCGAAAACGGCGGCAAATCCGATACCGGAGAAAATCTGTACCGCCTGTTTACGCCGGTGGACATCCCGTTTCTGAAAAAGTATCAGAGCCGCAGCGTCGGCAAAAGCGCGCCGGTCAGCGACAACGATTATATCCGCGAACTGTCGCAGGCTGTGGGGCGTTTGCTGAACAATATATAAGGCAGCCGCCGGCGCAATGTATAAGCGTTTTTCGGTCGAGCAATAAGCCTGCAACACATCCGCACGCCGTCAGTGCATCTGTAAGTCGCCAGCACATCATATAAGCCATCGGCGGATTGGACATATATAAGCCGCCTGTACGCAGAAGGGCATAGCCTGTTAAACACAGGTTAGGAAAATTTTTTTATTGCCGGTAACTGCTGGCAAAATCCGCATATGTGCCGCAGCACTATAATTTTCCGTCCGTTTCGCAGGAAAGCGTAAACGCGGATTATAAAACGCAAAAGACAAGGTATTTTAAATAAAAAATCCTGCGGCGAACTAATCAGCCCCTCGGGACTTTTTACACATGCAGCTTTTCGGGAACATTTCAACCGGGAACATTTCAACCGGGAACATTTTAACCGGGAACATTTCAGTCAAAAACACTTCTACCGAAAACATTTCAATCGGGCGGGGAGTTATTATACTAAAGATTTTTGACAAAAAGTCAAATGCTTTTTCTTTCGTTAATAAAAAATTAAGCATTGACGCTCCAAAACGCTCCGGTTATATTTTTTTTCGTGAGTTGCAAATCTTTGCCGAAGGAGGAAAGTATGAAATTAAGCAAAGTTACGGCAGAACTCCTGGACTATATTCAAAAAGGCGTGTCATCGTCGCCGCATACGGTTGTTCGCACTGTAAACGCGTTGGGCAGCGGACCGTTGGCATATCGGACTTTTGGCGGCAATGTGCAGAATTATGCCGCTATTGACGAACAGGCGCTTGAAAAGGCGTTCGGCAGCCACTACCTGCTGACCATGATTGCCCAGGGATTGATAATCCGCCGCATTTTATATCCGGAATCCGGCAGCTGCCATACCCTTTATTGCGATAAGGCGATATATGGCTTTTTCGCCCGGCACGGGCTGTTGGACTGCGGCGTTTGGAGCCATGTCGATTACGAAACGCTTGAAAGGAATATTACGCCGGAAAATACCGATTACCGCATATATTATTCGTATTCCAAACCGGATGCACTGTTGAAAGAAGCTGAACTGGCGGGGGAACAAGTCCCCGTTTTTTTTGTGGATACCGACCTGATTTTAAAGAAACGTCATGACGTGATAATTCCCGGTGCAGCTTCGGTCAAAGCGGCCTATTCGCATCTGGAGCAAATCGGCGGGGAATGCTATCCGCCTTTTGCGTCGCTTCATTTTCCCGAAGGCTGCAAACTGCCCCCGGTCAATGAATCGCTTCCTGCTGTCAATACCTGTCTGATGTTTTTTAATGATAAGGGGCTGCTCCGGGAATGGGGACGTTTTTTCAAAGAACTTTTCATTAATAATTGGATAAGGGGAGAATTGGCACCGGAAGTCATTTCCCGCCAGTTGCTGGGGATTGACCAGCGTACTTTTCCGTTTGTCTGCGATTGGCGCGGCATATGGGGAACGCCCGCAGTCGTGCCGTTTCTGGACATAATCTGGGAACCGCCGTTTTTTATTGACTGCAAAACCGGCCGTCGTGCCGAATGGCATTATTATACGCTGGAACACCATCCCGAACATCCGGACTGGCATCAGGATATTATGCATACCTGGATTAACAAGAAGAATGTGGAACGCGATGCAAAATTCCGCCGTTATCAGGGGCTGATGATGCTGGAAATGATACTGGCTCTTAATCCCGAAGCCGAAAAGCCGCTGCGTACGTTTGCCAGTCTGCGGGAATATTTCTCCCTTTATGATACCGGAAAGGGAGTAGAAACCTTGCTGGCGGAAGGTGTTGTCTCGGCAAAGATGGATAAAAGCCTTTAACCGCGGAGGGGGAGATGGAAAAAAGGATGAAAGTATGTCTGGTAACCGGAGCCACCGGTTTTATCGGGCAGCATATGTTGGCGGAACTGGCCGCAGCGGGGCGCAAAGTGCTGGCGCTTGGCAAACCGGAAGAAGTCTTCTGCACCGCCGTTTTACAGGATGCCGGGATTCGTACTGCGGCAGCGTTCCCGGTTTCGGCAGCGGCGTTTGCCAAAAGCGATGTACAGTTTTGCTTTGGCGACGTGGCGGACGGAAAATTTATCGAATCCGTTTTTGCTGCCGCGGAAAAAGGCGGGATGGATATTGAGTTTGTCCTTCATTTTGCTGCCTGCGCCACGATTCAGAAAGCGCAGGAAAACGGAAGGGAAGCCTGGCGGACGAATTATGACGGAACAAGGAATGTCCTTGCAGCGGCGCTGCGGCGCTGGCAGCGGCACGACAGTTCGTTCCGGGGATTTTTTTACGCTTCTACGGACAAGGTTTACGGCGAAGGCAGCCGCAGTTCGTACCATGAAAGCGATGAACTGCGTCCGCTGTCATGTCCGTATGACGCCTCTAAGGCGCGCGCCGATGAACTGGTGCGCTCCGTTGCCCGGAAGAGCGGTTTTCCGGCGGTCGTATACCGCTTTTGCAATGTTTACGGTCCGGGCGATTATCACAAGAGCCGGATTGTTCCAGGGACGCTGTATCGCCTGCTGTATACCCAAACCGCTCCCGTGCTGAAGAAGTACCGGACACCGTCGGGCGGGGCGGAATCTTTTTACCGTGATATGATTTATGTCCGCGATTTAACCCGTGCCGTCGCCATGCTGCTTGACCGGCTGGAACGGGGAGGAAGTCTGGGGCGGATTCTGGGCGAGGCCTTTAATCTCGGAACGTCCAACAGTTATGCCATGGGCGAGGTTATCGGCCGGTTGTCCGAATATGCCGGCAGAAAAATCGCTCCGCGCGAAGAAATTGTTACGGCAGGCGAAATAAAGAACCAGTGCATGGATTACGGAAAGCTGAACCGGGAACTCGGCTACGCGCCGCGTTACACGCTGGAAAAAGGGCTTAAGGAAACCGCCGCCTGGTATATAGATCATAAGGAGGAAATTGATGGCCATTTTGTCTGAACCTGGAAAAATTCTGATTACCGGCGCCACGCACGGTATCGGCAAAGCTGCCGCCGAATTGTTTTGTTCCCGCGGCTGGGAAGTGTATGGCATTTCCGGAAACGGGGAAGACGGCCGCGGCGCCGCGATGGAAAAAACGCTGCCCGGATTTCATTACCGCGTTGCCGATGTCAGCAATGAGCCGGAAATTTCCGCTTTGCTCGGCCGTATCGGGCAGCTTGATGCCGCGTTTAACAATGCCGGCACGGGAATAGCGCCCCAAAAACTCCCTGAGGCGGATATTGCCCGCGCCCGCCGCGTGATAGATGTCAATCTGGTCGGAACCCTGATATGCATGAAGCATGAAATTGCGCACATGCCCGGTTCCGGGGTGGTGGTAAACAACGCCTCGCTGGCAGCGTTTAAGGCGGCAACCGGAGCCGATATGTCGTACAGCGCTTCCAAAGCAGGCGTTTTGGCATTGACTGCCGAAGCAGCCGCCAATCCGGAATTTGCCGGGCGCGTTTCGTTTTTTTCCATAGCGCCCGGTTATATTGAAACCCGGATGACAGCCGCTGACGATAAAGAGGCGCAGAAACGGAGGCTGCCGTCGCGGCGTTTGGGACAGCCGGCGGAAGTGGCTGCGCTGGTATATAATATTATAACCAATCATTATGCTTTTACATCGGGACAATGCTTTAATTTTGACGGAGGAGCGTTTTTAATATGAGTTTTGATTTGACCGAACTGAACGGCAGAAAATTATATGAGCGGGAGGCTGGCATTCTGCTGCCTGTAATGAGCCTGCCCGGAAAATACGGCATAGGGGATTTGGGTAACGAGGCGCGCTGGTTTATCGACGTGCTGCAAAATTCGGGACAGCAGCTCTGGGCCATGCTGCCCAACGGCCCGGTCGGCTACGGCAACAGCCCGTATCAGAGTCTGAGTTCCTGTGCCGGCAACCATTACTATATTTCTCCCGACAAATTGATGGAGGAGGGGCTGCTGCGTCCGCAGGATTTGTCCGGATTAGACTTCGGTTCCGACCCGGTGGATATAGATTACGGAAAACTGTTCGCCTCGCGGGAAAAAATGCTTCGCCGTGCTTTCGGGCGCTGGATGATGCAGGGCGGACACCAGTCGGACGATTTTTTGGCCTTTCGTTTTAAAAACCACGGCTGGCTTGACGACTACGCCATGTTTATGTCCGTCAAAGGCAGGCTGGAAAATGCCCCTTGGTACAAATGGCCCGACGGATTAAAGTTCCGCGAAAAAAATACGATGTGCAATCTTCGCCGCAACCTTAACGAAGACATCACTTTCTGGAGATTTACGCAGTTTCAGTTTTTCCGGCAGTGGGAACAGTTAAAAGAGTATGCTCATCAAAAAGGCATCAAGCTGATAGGAGATATGCCGTTTTATGTAAACCACGACAGTGCCGACGTCTGGAGCCGCCGCGAGTTGTTTGACTTAAACCCCGACGGCAGCATCAAGCTGTTTTCAGGCATTCCGTCAGGTGACAGGGACATCCGCTGGGGAAATCCCTGCTATGACTGGGATAGAATGAAAGCGAAAAATTACGATTGGCTGGCGGAACGTATCCGCATCGGCGCCGGGATGTATGACATTATGCGCATCGACCATGCCGTGGCGTTTGTCCATTATTACGGCATCAAAGACGACGGTGCGCGCGGCGTATGGTATCCGGGGCCGGACAGCGACAGGGCATCAGCCACCGGCATTATCGACTGTGTTGCCCGGGAACGCAATATGGATATTATTGTCGAAAACCTTGGCAATAACAATCAGCGAACGCATGATTTGTATGACCAGCTGAACTGGCTCGGTATGCGCATTTTTCAACATACCGTCGGCGATATGCATTACGGGACGCGCAATATTCACCTGCCGCAGATGTATCCGCAGAATGTCGCGGCATACACCGGAACGCACGATAATGAAACATTGGCCGGCCTTCTGGCGCACAAAAGTGATGGCGATCTGGAGTACATGATGACGTATCTGAAGGCTTCCAAACGCGAGGATTTGGTCTGGAACGCCATTGACGCCCTGTATAATTCTTCGGCGGCAAAAGTCATCATTCCGGTTCAGGACGTTATGTCGTTGGGCAACGAAAGCCGGATATGCTATGAACACGATTTTGAAAAATCCTGGCGTTGGCGTCTGGATAAAATATCCAGTATCAGCGAGGTCATGCAGAACCGTCTGCGCGGCATTGCCGTTTTGTCGGGGCGGGGTCATATGGACGACGCGCGGATTAAAAGCAGCGGCTGGAAGGAAATATACCGCAAGGCACGAATAGACCGTTACGGACGGTAGGGCAGGCGGCGGAAAACCGCCGGGTCGCCGAAAAGTATATTCAGGAAAACGAGGAGAATAAAATGAAACATGCGGAAAAATATATCAACGGAGACAGCTACAACCGTTCCGCCGGGATTTTGCTGCCGGTCTTCAGCCTGCCGTCGCCGTATGGCATCGGCGATATGGGAGAGGGGGCGTACCGGTTTGTCGATATGCTGCGGGAAGCCGGGCAAACGCTGTGGGAGGTTTTGCCTCACGGGCAGACCGGCTACTGCAACAGCCCGTATAAAACCCTCAGCGCTTTTGCCGGAAACCCGTATTTTATTGCGCCGGATATGCTGGAAAAAGACGGTTTGCTCTTGCCGGGGGAAGCGGAACAGTATGACTTTGGTGCAAATTCGGCTGATATTGATTATGGCAGGCTGTTTGCGGCAAGGTTTAAGCTTTTGCGTTTGGCGTTCGACAGGTTTTGTGCCCGCGGCGGCAAAAGTGATTCCGGATTTTTGGCTTTCCGCCGCAAAAATGCCGTCTGGCTTTCCGATTACGCCCTGTTTATGGCGTTAAAGGAACACTTCGGCTGGAAACCCTGGAACGAATGGGAAGAAGGGGCGGCTTTCCGCCGGCCGGAAGTACTGCGCGGTTATCGCCGCCGCCTGGCGGTTTCCGTTTTGTTCTGGCAGTTTGTTCAGTACGAATTTTTTTGCCAGTGGCATCAGTTGAAAGAGTATGCGGGACGAAACGGCATAAAAATAATCGGCGATTTGCCTTTTTACGTTGCTTACGACAGTGCCGACGTCTGGAGCCGCCGAAATATTTTTGCCGTCAATCCGGAAGATGCGTCCGTAACCTTGTCGGCCGGCGTGCCGAGAGACTGTTTCGCCTCCCATACCCGCAGCTGGGATATGCCGTGCTACGATTGGCCGGCCGCCGCTGCGGACAAATTCCGCTGGCACCTGGAGCGTTTTCGCTTTTATGCCGGTTTGTATGATGCTATCCGCATCGACCATGCGATTGGTTTTGTACGCTATTACGGTCTGGGGCGCGTCGGCGAACGCTGGTATGACGGCCCTGATGCCGAAAACGACGTATTTATTCCAAAACTGACCCGGCTGGCGAAATCCTGCGGCGTGGAACTGATTGCCGAGGATTTGGGCAGCGTTCCCGAACGTGCATATCGTTTGTTTACCAAATACCGCTGGGCGGGCACCAGGGTTCTTCAGTTCGGTTTTGCAAACGGCTACGGTACCGAAACCATCCATTTGCCGTTTTATTATCCGCACAAGTCCGTCGCTTATACCGGAACGCATGATAATCCTGCCTTTGCTTCCTATTTGCAGGGGCTGGAAGCGAAATATCTGCCGTATCTGCGCTATTACCTGCAGGCGTCGCCGCAGGACAACCTCCAAAAACGCTGTATTGAAGAATTGTATCGCTCCGCCGCCGAAAAAGTGATTATTCCGCTGCCGGACATTCTCGGCTTGGATAACCGCGGGCGTATCGCCCATGGCCGGGATTATGCCAAATCGTGGCGCTGGCGGTTGTCTTCGCTGGACGATATTTCGGAAGAAATCCGGCAGTGGCTGAAAAAGCTGGCATTCGCCTATGCCCGTATACCGTTTTCGCATGAACAGGGGAAAGAATATGGATGGAATTGGAAATAGGGGCATCATCGCCCGCATTCGAGCCCGTACGCCGCAGGGATATTGTACGGATGAAGATATCGTCGTCGCATCGGCATCGGGAAGCCGCTTTACCGATGCGGACGGCAAAACATATCTGGATTTTACGTCGGGAATATTTACCAACAGCTTCGGCCATTGTTATCCGCCGTTTGTAGCCGCCGAAATTAGGGCTGCTGGGCTGATGGATAACGTTCACGGCCGGCGGACGGAGGCAGAATGCCATTTTTATGAAGAACTGGCACCGTTGCTGCCGTTGCCGGATTATAAGCTTATCCCGTATAATGACGGAGGTTATGCAGTAGACCGCGGCTTGAGCGACATTATTAATTATTTCGACAAGCAGCGCATTCCGATAGCGGCGTTTCGAGGCGGTTTTCACGGCAAGACGATGGGAACCAAGCTGACAATAAACGAAACCGCGCATGCGGCGCTGTTTGACAATTTTCAGGTGGACTATCCGCATTGTTACCGCTGTCCGTGGCATAAAGAACGCCAAACCTGCGGTCTGCATTGTCTGGGCGAAGTTATTGCAAAACTGAAAGAACGCCGCGCCAAAGCCGTGATTTTTGAACCCGTGCAGGGAGCCGCCGTTGTTGTTCCGCCCCGGGAATTTATGACGGGATTTGCTGATTTTTGCCGGGAAAACGGAATAATTATGTTTGCCGACGAAGTTTTGACCGGTGGCGGGCGCACCGGGTATTTTCTCGCCAGTTACGGGCTGTGGGGAATATGCCCTGACATTGTATCGCTGACTAAAGGATTGGCAAACGGGCGTCCGCTTTCGGTTTTGTGTGAACGGGAATACATCACCGAAAACCATTATGCCGTCCGCCCCGGCGAGAGGTCTTCGACTTTTGCCGCCCATCCCGTAAATCTTGCGGTTGCATCTGCCGTTCTGGAGGAATTGAAGAAAGGGGAAATTTTCGTTCGTGTCCGCCGCAGCGGCGTCATGCTTCGCGAAGAATTGGAACGCCTTGCTGCAATGTTTCCGTCCGTCGGCGATGTTCGTTCGGCAGGTCTGATGGGCGCCGTGGAATTTGTCAAAAGCCGTAGCGGAAAGGAACCGGACGCTGCTTTGGCGCGGGAAGTCTTTTTCCGGGCGCGGCAGAACGGGCTGGAGGCTATTTTGAGCGGGCACATTCTTCGTCTGGCACCGCCGTTGAACGTTGCCGCCGCTGATTTGGAAGAGGGGATGGCGATTTTGCGCCGGAGCATTGAACAGGTTATAAAGAAAGGATAAAAAATGAACGGTCAGAATTTCTATTGTGCGCGTTTTTATGTTACTTATCGCTGCAATTCGCGCTGCAGCTATTGCAACGTCTGGCAGAATCCCGCCTTCAAAAACGTGCCCGAGCTGTCCGCGGAAGATGCCTGCCTCTTGGTGAAACAATGCCGGGAACACGGCGTCCGCTACATAGATTTTACCGGCGGCGAACCAACGCTGTATCCGCATTTGGCAGAAGTCATTGAATATGCCAAAAAGCTGGGCATAAAAACCGAGGTAACCTCAAACTGCATTGCCTCTGCCTCTAAACGCAAAATGCTTGAAGTGGCATTCGCCGCCGATAAGTTCAATACGTCGCTGGATACGCTCGACAGTGCTGCATACAGGCAGATACGCGGTGTAGATGCCTGTGAAAATGTCAAAAAAACGGTTGCCGAAATTGCTTCCGTGCGGGCGCCGAAAATAATGACTGTCGTTACCGACGGCAATATAAATGAACTTGACAATATGATATCTTATGCGCAGCGGCATCATGCCCTGATTTACCTGAGCCCGATGTTTCCCTATATGGACAAGGGCGGGACTTACCGTATTTCGGCATATATTTCCGATATAGTCAACCGGATTTTTGATGCGTACACGGTTGTCTTGCTGCATTTTATGGAATTTTTCCGAACTTCTTCTCCGTCGCAGCTGCCGCCTTGTTCGGCCAACCGCCATACGCTGACTTTTGCGCCCGACGGCAGCCTGGTGCTGCCGTGCTATCACGCCGTAAGCGAAAACGTCGCCTGGAACAAAGATTTGAACGCAGCTTTGGACAGTGCCGCTTTTCGCCGCAGTGCCCTTTCGTCCGGCACATTGGAAACCTGCCGCGGATGTTGTGTTATTCCGTATTTCGGCATCTCTTTTAATTATCAGCTGAACAAGTATTTTCTCCTGCAATCGTTTTCCGAAAAGCTGTATCATTTGAAACGCGATTGTCTGAATCCTCTTTTGGATATTTTGCATCCCGACCGTAAACATCTGCTGCAGGAACTGGAAACCATGCAGGAAGTCGTACGGTCGCTTGCCTGTCCGCCGGATATGGAAGCTTACCGCCGGAACGGCGCCTCGCTTTACCCCGTGGAAAAAACGCCGGAAGGTTTTGCCACTCCTCTTTATAAGCAGCCCCTGCCGCCGGAGGTATATGACAGGGAAAGCCGGGCCGCCGACTGTTGGCAGCTGACGCTCGTTCCGCATCATTATTTTGACAAGGTTTGTAACGGGATTTTCCGTCCCATTGCGTCTGCGCTTTCGGAATCCGGTGCGGAAGCAAATTCGCCAGCTGTCGGTCTTCTGCGGGACAGTATGGAGTTTGCCGTCCGTTGGTGGCGTTTTTATACTGCAACGTATTTTCGCCTTTCCCGGCCTTATGACACGACTTTGGACTCAGCCTGGCTGTCCGGCTTTTTGAGGCGGATGGAAACTTTGGAATATCCGGATGCAGCGCGTATTGCCGCTGAGGGCAAAGGGTATCTTCCTGCTGCAGACGAAAAAGCAAAAGTAGCCTGATGCCATACCGTAAAATATAATTAACTGAAATTCCGGATATAATTAACTAACCGGATTTGTAGTTCCGGCGCACTGTCAAAATAAAAAATGAATCCCGCAGTTTCTTTAATTTCGCAAAACACCGCAGATACAAAAAACGGAAGCATAAGCTTCCGTTTTCGCTATTGGTTGCGGGGGAAGGATTTGAACCAACGACCTTCAGGTTATGAGCCTGACGAGCTACCGGGCTGCTCTACCCCGCGATATATGAACGCTGCCTGAACAACAAACAGACATATAACCCTAAAAAAAATAGTTGTCAATAATAATTTTTAATATTTTGCAATTTTTTTGCCCGATGGTATAACGAAAGCATAAATTTGCCAAACCTTGATAAGGAAAATGACTATGCAGGAAACCGTATCCGCGGAAGAAAAGGATATTACCCGCAATCCCGACCGCAAACTGGGCATCGTTGCCGGCGGCGGTGAGTTGCCCAAGCGGCTGATAGACTGGTGCCGTGCGCACAATCGCCCGTATTATGCTCTGGCTATTCATGCCAATGCCGATGAAAAGATTTTTACTAAAGACGTGGCGCACGAATGGATACGGATAGGGCAGGCCGGTACCGGATTTAAACGCTTTAAGGAAGAGGGCGTTAAGGAAATCGTTCTGATAGGCACCATCAAACGGCCGACATTTTCCGAACTGGTGCCGGATTTGCGCACCGCGGCGTTTTTTGCCAAACTCGGCGCCAAAGCTTTGGGCGATGACGGTATTCTCCGTGCCTTGGTAAAAGAAATCGAGGCCGACGGGATGAAAGTCGTCGGCATTCAGGAAGTTGTTCCGGATTTGCTGGCGCACGAAGGCGTGCTGACCAAAAAGAAGCCTGATAAAGCCGATGAAGAAGATATTCGCCGCGGCGTAGAAGTAGCTTCCGCTTTGGGCAAGCTTGATGTCGGCCAGTCGGTTATTGTCCAGCAGGGGCTGGTTTTAGGCGCTGAGGGAATAGAGGGAACCGACAGGCTGATTAAAAGGTGCGCCGATTATGTGCGCAAAGGAAAGGCCCCGATACTTGTAAAACTGCGCAAGCCGCAGCAGGATATGCGCATCGACCTGCCGACCATCGGCACGCGCACGGTGGAAAACGCGCATAAAAGCGGCCTGAAAGGGATAGCCGTCCACGCCGGTAACACCCTGATAGTCAATGAGCCGGAAGTGATAAGGCTGGCAAACGAGTATGGCCTGTTCATCAAAGGCATAATTCCGTCGGAGTATGAAGCATGAAAATATATCTGATAGCCGGGGAACCGTCGGGAGATATGCTCGGCGCCCGTTTAATGCACGCGTTGAAAGGACTTGCGCCGGAGGCGGAATTTGCCGGCGTCGGCGGCGAAAATATGAAAGAGGAGGGACTTAAATCCCTGTTTGACATCAGCGACCTGGCGGTTATGGGGCTGGCGGAGGTTATTCCGAGCATTCCGAAAGTTCTGCGCCGCATTCGCGAAACCGTCGCTGACATCGCCGCCCAAAAGCCGGACATTGTCGTTACCATAGACAGCTGGAGCTTTTCCTCCCGCGTGCATAAAGCCCTGCGCCGCCAAAAGATTAAAGTGCCGCAGATGCATTATGTCGCGCCGCAGGTCTGGGCGTGGAAAAAGGGACGGGCCAAAACGATGTATAAGTATGTAGACCGCCTGCTGACACTGTTTCCGAACGAACCGGCATATTTTATCCCCCATCACCTGCCGTCGGATTTTGTCGGGCATCCGGTAATCGAAAATACGGTGCCGGAAACGGCGGCGGAAGAATTTTGCCGCAAGTCGGGTATTTCACCTGATAAGCGGATTGTCCTGATTTTGCCCGGTTCGCGCCATAACGAGGTCAGCCGTCTGTTGCCGGTGTTCCTGGAAGCCGCCGCGCTGCTGCGGCAAAAATACGCCGACTTGCAGTTTGTCCTGCCCACAGTCAAGACCGTAGAGCAGCAGGTGCGCCGTATGGTGGCGGAAAACGGCGCCGATGATGTGATGATTGTCGCCGGCAGAGAGGAACGCAACGGGGTAAGGGCAGCCGCCTCAGCGGCAATGGCGGCGTCTGGAACCGTGTCGCTGGAACTGGCGATAATGAAAATCCCGCATATCATCGCTTATAAGGTTGCGCCGCTGACGGCATGGCTGGCACGCCACCTGCTGAAAATCCGTTCCGTCAACCTGCCCAATATCCTGATGAACGATAGTACTGTGCCTGAGCTTCTGCAGGAAGCATGCACGCCTGAAAACGTGGCGGGCGAGGTGGCGAAATTTCTGGATACGGAAAATGCAGCCCCGCGTACCCAATTTCAAAATAAAATGGAAGAGCTGCGCCGCCTGATGGGCGCGGGCAAAATAAACCCGAGCCGCCGTGCTGCGGAAATCGTGCTGCGGGAGATAAATGGCGCCAACGCCTCATCTGCTGCCCTAGACACTTCCATCACGCCAATTTCCGCCGGTTCGGACGCTTCTACCACGCCAATTTCCGCCGGTTCGGACACCTCCACGGCACCGCATAAAATCCCTGAACCCGGCGCCCGCGTTGCTCCCGAAAGGCTGTCCGCCCCGGCACCTCGGACACCGGAGGCATAATCCGGTGAGGTGGTGGCTCCGCAAACAATGGCTGCGGTTGAAGCTGTATGCGGCCGAAAATTATCAAAACGAGGCGGAAAGCCTGATAATCTGGTATGCTGTAGCTTTTGCATCCGGCGCGGCGTTTTACTTTGCATTGCCGCTGGAACTGTCGGCCTGGGTGATTGTCGGCTATCTTGAAGCCGTGCTGCTGTTGTTGTGGCTGACGCGCCGCCGGGACGGGCAGTTCAAGCTCCTGACGTATGCCGCGGTATTTTTGCTCGGGCTGAGCATGGCCAAGGCCGATGCGATGTACCGTGCCCGCAATTTGGAACATGACTTGCCTGAAATCAGCTATTTGCGCGGCCGGGTTAAGGATATGGATTATAATTCCAACAATCGCCCGCGGCTGTTGTTGTCCGATGTCAATAATTTCGAGCGGGACTTGAAAGGCGATTTCCGCATCAGCCTGAATTTTTCCGAACCATGGCTGAAACCCGGCGTCTGCGTTGAACTTGTCGCCAAACTGCCGCAGGGATTTACGCCCAACCCGCTGAGCAACTATAAGTTTGACCGAGCTAACTTCTATAAAGGCTTGAGCGCTGTCGGCTATACCGTCGGCCCCGTATTTCAGGTAGAATGCCCCGCCGCGGCGGCAAACCCGGCAGCGGATACGATAACCCGTATTCGGACGTACATCAAGGAGCTGATTGACGCCAACACTCCCAAAGACGCCGGCGCCATCGCCAAAGCGCTGACCATCGGCGACCGCAGCACGATTTCCGAACAACTGAATAACGATTACCGCACCTCGGGTCTGGCGCATTTCCTTTCTATTTCCGGAATGCACATGAGCATTATTGCGCTCTTGGTCTTTTTCCTGATACGTGCAACCCTGTTCCCGTTGGGCGAAGGGCGGTACGATTTGCGCAAACCCGCCGCCGTCGTATCCGTTTTCTTTACGTTTGCGTATTTTCTTATTTCCGGGCAGAGTGTTTCCTGCATCCGCGCGTTCGTGATGACGACGCTGGTTTTGGTCGCCGTTTTGTTTAACCGCCGTGCCGTCTCGCTGCGCCTGTGGGCGTTTGCGGTGCTGGTCGTCGTCGCCATAACGCCCGAAGCGGTTGTGTCGCCCGGGTTTCTGATGTCTTTTGCCGCCGTGCTCGGCCTGGTTGCTTTTTATGAAAAGAACGCCGTCCGGCTGCACCGCTGGCTGGACAGCCGCACCCTGTTCGGAAAGTTCGTTGCCTATATGGCCGGGCTTTTGGTATCGGATTTGGTTGCCAGCCTGATGACGCTGCCGTACGGCGTCTATTATTTCAGCCAGATTTCGGTCTATACCAGCCTCGGCAACCTGCTGGCGGGGCCGGTCATCGGTTTCTGGGTTATGCCTGCGCTGTTGTTGTTTCTGATAAGCCTGCCGTTCGGGCTTGGCGCTTATGCTGTCAGGCCGTTTGCCGCTGGCATCGATGTAATCAACCAAATCACCGCATGGGTAGCGGCGCTGCCCGGCGCCAAGGCGGGCGAGGGCGTCGGAACCCTGCCGGACTGGGGCATACTGTTGCTGACGTTCGGCTTGCTCTGGCTCTGTATCTGGCAGGCAAAATGGCGTTTCTGGGGGATTGCCGGGATAGTCGCCGGCGTTGTCAGCATCTGTTTCAGCCCGCGCCCGGATTTTGTCTTCGACGCCAAAGGCACGACGTATGCCTACAGAAACCCTGCCGGAAAACTGGTCGCCTCCCGTTATCATAAAAACAAATTTCTGGAAAAAATGTGGACCGGTACCAAAACCAAAGGCAAATACGCCGTTCCTGCCGGCGACCCGGTTGTCTGCAATAAACAAAGCTGCATCTATAAAGGGCGGATAGAGTTTTCTTTGGGACAGGTAAAGCTGGACGGGCGGAAAATACCGCTGCGCGACGGCGGCTTTGTCAACCTGACGACCGGCGTCTGTTATTACCGCCCCGAAACCGGCCGGCTCTGGAACCGAACTGCTTTGGAACCGGGCAGCTCAGAGCCAAACAACTCTGGAACCGCAGCTGATTAGTGCCCGACCTCGTTTATGATTTTCCGGAATTTCTCCGCAGCCTGTTCTGCCGTAAAATGCCTCAGCGTGATTTCTCTTGCCCGTGCCGCCTTTTCCCGCCGTTCCGGCTCGTGAGCCGGGTCAAGGTAATAGCGTACCAGCCGCGCCAGCTCATCGCCGTTTTTGTACATTGGCACGCTGTCGCCGTATATCGCTTCAATCTCGGGCATATAGTCGGAGATGACCAGCGTTCCGCAGGCTGTCGCATCAAAAATCCGGTTGCTGATAAAACCGAATCTTTTCATTCCCTCGCGCGTATCGTTGAGGACGATTTTGGCTGAGCTGTAATATTTGCGTAAAATCCGGTTGTCGGCATAGTTTGCTTTTGCCGTTCCAATCGGCCATTTCGGACCGTAAACGTCGACCGCGATGCCGCGCTGTTGCAGAAAAGGCACCGCCGTGCGGTAAAACGTGTTTGCCCCGACAAATAAAACATCACTTTTCAGGCTTTCTTCAAAATCAGGATAAAACCGTGCCGTATCGGTAAATTGCGGAATATAATGCGCCGGAATGCCTTTTGCCCGCAGCTGCTCTGTCAGTTTCTGCGACGCCGTTGCCAAAGCGTCTGCCTGGCGGGCACTCTCGGCAACAGTCTCCAGATATGCCTCGTCCGTGGGAAGCAGCTCCCGCCGCCCGTCTTCGCCAAACTGGGCATAGGCAAGATAGATGATGTTTGTTCTGGCGCTGAGGTCGTCCGCAAACGGCGGCAGAAATCCGCGCAGGAGAATGTTCGTTTCCGCCGGATATTTGTACAGGGAATTATAGAACGTCAGGTCAACCTTTGCGCCGCCCCGCGTCAGCCCCTCCGCCAAATCGGAAGCCAGCGCATAGTCTCCGGCGGTATAATGCCCGATTGCTGTCGGAATGTCTATATTGATACTGCTTTTCTCCGATGGCAGAAAAATGCTGCCGGGGCGTTTATACTGGTCAGGCTGCATCGCCAGAGCCTGCCGGACGCGCTTTCCGGCGCTTTCTGCCGAATATTCCCGCCGCGCCAGCTGTGCTGCTTTTGCCGCGCGTTTTTGAACCGGCAGCCTGATGTCTTGTTTCTTCTCTGCCTGTTCAACTTCTGCTGCCATCTTTTCCGCGCCTGACTTGTCAGTGTAAAAGCTTACTCTGTCGTTAAACAGGTTGACGGTATCCTCTTTGGGCCATATCCATGGCACAATTAATGGAATTTCCCTCCCGGCTGCGGCTAAAAACAGCGGATGTATGTCGAGTGTCTGCATACCGAGAGCAGTCTTTTCCGCAAAAATCGCCTTTTGCTGCGGCATTTCCCTCATCATCTGCGCCGCCTGTTCCGGTTTGTCAAGCTCATAGCGGCGATAGGGCAGGGCTTTTTCTCGCAAAATATCTTCAATAAAAGGCGGATTGCCAACGATGGCAAAAAACATTCCGCCTCCGCGGTGTTTTTCTGCAATATGGCTTTTCTGCAGCATCTCAGAAGCGGCTCCGTTATATTCGGCATCAGCCTCGTTATATTCAGAAGTATCCTCTCTATATTCGGCATCAGCCCCGTTATATTCAGAAGAGCCCTCTCTATATTCGGCATCAGCCTTGCTATATCCGGAAACGGCCGCCTTTTCATCAGGCTGGTAAAATAGCGGCATATATGCCGCCTGAATTCCCGCATTTTGCAGATACGTCCGCAACAGGGGCGTTGATGCCCAAACGGCATAATATTTTTCCAGCCCGCCGGTCATTATGCCCTGTCTTGATCCAAGCCATAGAATGGCACAACGCTTGGCATCGTCGCTGATATCCGGGGCATCGCTGTCCGAAAACCAGTTTCCGGCATATATGCGGATATTTTTGCAACTCGCCGCGGCCCAGGCCGCTGTATGCGCGGCTTCATTTGTCCGTCCGTTTGCCGTATCATTGGCCGCTTCCGCCAATATGTCTGCATAAGGCTTTAAAAAAGGCGGAATATTTTCTGCTGTTTGAAAATACGCTTTTTCAACCTTTGGCGCGGTTTTTCCGGCAATCAGCAACAATCTCCCGGAAAACAATGCCGCTCCCGTCAGAACGGCCAAACCTCCCGCAGCCAATAAAACCTTGCGTGCCGCTCGTTTCATCTTCTTCCCGCAGCCCTTCATGCCAGAGGTTATTTTCCGGCTGCCGCCGCGCCGGAGGATACTTTTGCCGCATCGGAAACCGCTTTGACGGCTTTGTCAACCTGTTCCATAATCTCTTTTTCGGAAACTCTCTGCCCGCTGAGCGTTTTTAAAACGCCGAGCATCTGCCCCTGTGCCGCTTTTATCTGTTCGGGCGTTAATTTGGCGTCTTGCCCTTCAATAAGAACCTTGTCCATAATCAAATCAATCGCCGCCTTCTGTTGTGCCTGCTGAGACCAGTCTTCAAGCTTGGCGCCGGTAATTGCCAGCCATACGGCCAGCAGCGTCAGTGCCAGAAAACGGAATTTCCTGACAATCGGCAGATTGTCTTCGCCATAAATTTCGTCATTGTCATTCGGCGCGCCGTAAAAACCGTCGTTGAGGTCGGTTTCGCGCGACAACAGACGGATAAGCAAAACTGCCCAGCACAATACCAGTACCGCTGCGCCGGCAAGGCCGATAAAAAATCCGCTGGCGGCAAGCACGGCTCCGGGAATGAGATACAAGGCCGCATTTTTGTTAATGTCATGCAGACGCCTTGCCGTAACCGCCACTGTCGGCAGCAGCGTCGCCAGGGCAAAGTAATACGGCAACAGCGGCATCTCTGCATATTCGCCGACAAAATAAAGCGGTATCCACATAATTCCTGCCGCTGCGGCGTATCCCCAAAACTCCAGGCGCGATGCCCTTCCGCGAAACAGCAGGTATTTTTCGGTAATGCCGCGGATATAATAGTCAAATGCGTCGCCCCATGCTGCCCGCATGTTTTCTTTTTTTATTTTCGGCCGCTGCGGCTTTTGCGGGGCAGGGGATTTTTCCGCGTTGTCTCCGTCTTTTTTTTCGGGATCTTCCACCAGAATGTCTTTGTCTTTAACCAGCATTGTCTTCTCCCTCGCTTAAATTGTCCGTTTCGGCTTTATCATCAGTCGTATCCGCTTTTTTTTCTTTCATGCCGTTGGTATCGGCCGCCGCAAATCTGCCGGAAGCGTCTCGGCGCGGCAAGGCTTTTTCCGTTTCGTCCTTTGCCGTTCGGCTGTCCCGCCGTGTCTGCGGAAAGCAGTAAAAGAAGTCGTACATCTTAAAATACAAGATGCTGATGAAAACCAAAATCGCCGCTCGCACCAGCGATGCCAGAAAGACATTGACAAAGCTCAGAGCCAGCATGGAAAGCCACAATAGCAGGAACGTTCCCGCCACCACGGCCGCAATCCGCGGCAAATCGCCTTTCGTTTTGCTGTAAGCCGCAACAAGCGAGCGCTTTTTGCCCGTTATCTCTGAAACGAAAGCAAACGACGGAACGATAAAAAAGGCGATAAACAGGAAAAAGATAAAAATTCTTTTCGCCAGCAGCCAGGGCAGGCTCTCCAAAACTGCCGAAACCGCTGCCGGTCCGTGAACGGGAAACAGCCGGCCGATGATGTGGATGCCGACGTTAATCGCCAACGACGAAACAAAAATCGACAGCACAAACAGGACAATCGCCAGCAAAAAGCGCAGCCCTGCCGCCGTAAAGACTTCCCTGTCCCATAAAATCCGCTGTTTATAGTAGCACCCCGCAGCGAAATAAAAGAACAGGTAGTTATACGCCAGCGAAACGCCCCAGAAAGACGAAGAGCCGAATATCATCGGCAGCAGGCTGCCCAAAAAGTAAAAAATCGTCAAAAAGGCAAAAGCGAACAAATGGCTCGCAACATAACGGTACGCATTTCTGTAAACTTTTTTAATCGACAGTTTTTCCTGCATTTTCAACCTGCTCTTTATGTTTTTTAAAGCGTTATATCCCAAAACTCCTGTAATAATATGAAACACCGCATTTTTATTTCAGTGGCGGGCTTTGCCTTGATTTGGGCGGCGTACACTGCCTTTATTTCGGCTGCGGACTCTGCCTTTATTCTGCCGCAGGCTCGCTTTTATTTCGGGAGCGGCTCTGCTTCAGTCTGACTGCCAGCTCCGCCTTTATGACGGAGCTGATCCGCTTCCTTTTATTTGCTGCGTTTGTTCATATATTCCGTCAGCCAGTGGATATTATACTGCCCGTCGATAAATTCGTTTTGCGAAATTATCTCCTGATGCAGCGGAATAGTTGTTTTGACGCCCATGATGATAAACTCTTCCAGCGCGCGGCGCAGGCGCATCAGAGCCGCATTGCGCGTTTTGGCGTGGACGATGAGTTTGGCAATCATGCTGTCATAGTACGGCGGAATCGAATACCCGGAATAAATTTCCGAATCGACGCGGATTCCCAGACCGCCCGGCGCGTGCCATTCGGTAATTTTGCCGGGGCAGGGCGCAAACGTTTCCGGATCTTCCGCATTGATACGGCATTCAATCGCATGCCCGCGAAATTGAATATCGTCCTGCGTATAGCCGAGTGCAGCGCCCGAAGCGATGCGAATTTGCTCTTTGACGATGTCGATGCCGGAAACGGCTTCGGTAATCGGGTGTTCAACCTGCAGGCGGGTATTCATTTCCAGGAAATAGAATTTTCCGTCTTCAAACATAAATTCAAGCGTGCCTGCATTTTGGTAGCCGATTTTCTTAATCGCGTTGCAGACGATATCGCCGATTTCCTTGCGTTGCGACTGGTTCAGTGCCGGCGACGGGCATTCTTCGATAACTTTCTGGTGGTTGCGCTGAATCGAACAGTCGCGCTCGCCCAAATGCACTACGTTGCCGTACTTGTCCGCCAGTACCTGCATCTCGATATGCCGCGGATGCTGCAGGTATTTTTCCATATAAACTACGTCGGACGGGAACGCCGCTTTGGCTTCGGCGCGTGCCATCGTATAGGCTTCGGCGATTTCGTCGTCGTTAAAGGCCGTTTTCATACCTTTGCCGCCGCCGCCGTCTTTGGCTTTGATGATGACCGGATAACCGATTTTATTCGCCCATTCCTTGGCATGTTCAATGCTTTCCAGCGCAGGAGACCCCGGCGTAACCGGCAGCCCGGCCTCAATGGCCGCTTTGCGCGCGGTGATTTTGTCGCCCAAAAGGCGCATCTGTTCGGCAGTCGGCCCGATAAAGGTTATGCCGTGTTTTTCAACCATCTCGGCGAAGTCGGCGTTTTCGGACAAGAACCCGTATCCCGGGTGGATGGCGTCCGCGCCGGTAATCAGCGCTGCGGAAATAATCGCCGGTTTGTTCAGATACGAGTCGGACGAACGTGCCGGGCCGATGCAGACGGCTTCGTCAGCCAGACGGACATGCATCGCGTTGGCGTCGGCTTCGGAATGCACGGCAACTGTCCTGATGCCCATTTCCCTGCAGGCTCTGTGGATTCTCAAAGCGATTTCGCCGCGGTTGGCAATTAAAACTTTTTCAAACATCAGATTGTTTCCTATTATTGTTGTTCCGAAATCTTACTCAATGACAACCAGAGGCTCACCGTATTCGACCGGATCACCGGTTTCAACCAGAATTTTGACAACTTTGCCGCCTTTGTGCGCCTTAACCGGGTTAAAGGTTTTCATCGCTTCGACCAGGCAGACCGTATCGCCTTCGGCAACCGTATCGCCGGGCTTGACATAGTTTGGAGATTTCGGGTCGGCCGACAGGTAAACCACGCCGACCATTGGCGATTTGACGGCATTCGGGCTGTTAGTGTAATCGGTATCGCCCGCATCGGCGGAGTCCGCCGCAGCAGCCTGAACCGGCGCCGGAGCGGCGGCAGGGGCGGCAATCGGAGCCTGAACCGGGGCATACGCGCCGGCAACGGCAACGCCGGCCGGATTTCTGACCAGGGAGATTCGGCACCCTTCGTCTTCGTATTCAAGTTCGGTCAGGTTCGTTTTATCCAAGATTTCAGCCAGTCTGCTTATTATTTTTGTATCCAAGGGATTAGACATAGTTATCCTCTCAATTAAAAATTAAATCTGCCCCATCTTTACCGCACTTGAGAAAAATTACAAGCATTTTCTTAAAAAAACTCCCAGACTATGCACATAAAGGCATTTTGCGGATATTTTTGCGCAACGGTGCACGTAGCGGCAAACGGCGCAAATTTGGAAAGAACGGGCAGAGGCCGGCTCCCGGCGCATTATGCAGGAAAAACGCCGCAACCGTGATTATGAACGGCCGTTATTATGTTCCTGTTGCTGCTGTATCGTAAATTATGTATGGCAAAACAAATAGATATTAAAAATATTGCGAAATTGTGCAAAAAAGTAAAAAAAATGCTTGCCATCTGCAAAAAAGTTATATATAAACCATATCCGTGGCCGGCCAGATAGCTCAGTTGGTAGAGCAGAGGACTGAAAATCCTCGTGTCGGGGGTTCGATCCCCTCTCTGGCCACCATCTGAAACCCCGGTCTTCCGGGGATTTTTTTGCAATATTCCCCACAGTTTCAAACTTTTTTTTACCTGTGCCTGCGGCCCGGCTAGAGGATATTTTGGCTTTTGTGCTTTTCAACGCCCGTCTGCGGCCCGAATTTTTCGCCTTTAGGACTTGACAAAAATGTGTTTATCATCTACATTCGGTTTCGTCTAAATAATTTTATGTCAAATTTATAAATTAATTAAGTATTATGGTGAATATCTCAGAAGAAGAGTTGCGCCGGTTCGTCAAGGCCAACGCCCACCGCAGTGAAACGATTATCCGTGGAAAAAACTTCAAAGTTTTTAAAAATTACCGTCTGCACGGAGAAGTCGTAAACGTCATTTCGTTTCATGACCGGCATTTTGCCGTAGAGGAAATAACGTGCAAAAAAATGCGTTATATAGAAATGAACGACTATCTGTTGTCGGTTCCAAGCCTTTCGGGCATGGAAAATCATTTGTTTTTCCCCGGTGGAGCCTGCTACAATACGCAGGACGGTACCCGCATTTATATGGGAACAACAATAGCCGATTCCAACTATGTCGGGCGTTTTGTCGTAATTGACGGACGCATATTGGCACTGTGCGACAAAAAGCACCCGCGCTTTTTTATCATTGTCGCCGGGCAGCTGCGGGAAATCCCGTCGTTTACCGCCGAACAGATATTGCGCAATATGCCGCTGCTTCCCCGGCAGCAGGTTTCGCTGAATGCGTTCTGCGGGGCAGATTGGGAAAGCCACAACGGTATTCTCATTAATCCGGAAACGCTGGAAGTGCCGGGCAGCTTGCAGATTTATGCGTGGAAACGTGCCCGTTCCAACAAAAGCGTTATAAAGGCAAATCTTGATTTTGCCAAGCTGTTGTGCATCTTGACGCGTGATGAAAAAAAGGAAACGCCGGCCGTCAAATTTGTCAGTTCTGAACATTTTTAACCGTTCTGAACATTTTTAACCGTTCGGGAAGCAACTCTGTAAATAAAAAGCACCCTGTACAGGGTGCTTTTTTTATTGCCGCCGGACATTTTCCTTAAAAAGCTTCCGTCCGTCTTAGGAGCCTGTCTGAAATAAGTGCCCGAATTTTTGCGGAGCCTCTTCTTTCATAATGCTTCTGATATGCCCGGGCAGGGCGGAAAGAACGCAGTCTTCCTGAAAGGTATGGCTTCTGCTGCCGAAACGATAGCCGTTTTTTGTGGCAAACGGCGGCAGAAGTTCTGCTTCAACGCAATAATCCCGGAGCGGGACGGCATCTGCCGCTTTGCCGAGGATTTTCCCTATTCCGAGTTCCTGTGCTTTTTCGGGGATTCGGTACAGGTCAAGCTCGTCCCAGAAACGTTCTAGTGTTTCTTTGCCGACCGGAAGCGGATCCTGGCAATCGGTAACGTCAATGAACGGTGCCGTTTTTTCGCATCTTAACCCGTCGGCAAAATAAGCCGTCGGATTGCTGCCGCCGTCAATCCAAAAACGGTATTCGTCCGCCATAAACAGAGCAGCCTTGTCTTCTGCAAACTCGGCTTTCCTGTGGTACAGCTGCATCAAGTCGCTCTCAAAGGCCACCCCGAAACGGTATGCTCCGACATAAAAAACCGTCGTTAGCTTCCCTTTGTGCTGAAATTCGGGCAAAGTCAGCTTGCAAAAAGCGCTTCTGTCAAGGACTTCTTCCGGTGCAATCCCGTACAAAGCCAGCAGAGGAATCTGCTTTTTGACGATTTTTCCGCCTCTTTCGCGCAACAGGAACGGCCATTCCGTATGGTAATCCAGAAAACGGTAGGATACGCCTTCGCGATACAGATTTTCGGGCAGAAAGTGTTCTTTTCCTTTCAAAACGAGTTTCAGCGTCTTATAACAGTAGCTGTAACCGCAGCCGGATGCAACTTCAGTCCCTGAAGTCAGATAAGAACGCCGCGGCTGGCTTTTGCCGTCTGCGGCATTTGCAACATACGGCAGGTCAATATAGCTGCCGTTGATTTGGACAATAAAATTTTCCATAACAATAAATATATTTAAGTAATACAATAAAACTTTTTGCAGATTAAAATGTTTTGTCTAAAATTGCAAGGAAAAATTTACAAAAAGGAACCGTGTCGGCCCGGCTTTTCCGGCTGCCGCGCGTCAAGGGCGATTTCTCCGGCCTCAGATATATTTCTCCGGCCTCAAACATTCTCCCTCTGCCGCATCATCATAAACCTGGTCTTGTTTTTAAAGGCCGATATTTTGCGGGCTGACGGATTATCCTGGTTTTTATCAGCAACTGACTGATTTTTAGAGCTTTTGCCGGTGATGTCTGTTTTGTTTTCAAAGGTCGTCGCCGGCGTTTTTCTGCCGCTCGTCGCGGGTAGGGGAGAGCCCGTCCCGGTTCGGTCGGCACTTGCCTTTGCCGTTCTCTCCGAATTTCCCTCAACAGCCTGAACGGCCGTTTCCGCGGTAATCTGATAGGAGTTTATCTCTGCCGTCTGAGCGGTATTAGCCGCGGCAACCCGGGAGATTCCTGCTTCTGCCGCATGGTTTGCGCCTTCCGCAGACCGAGAGGCATTGGCCGCCGCAATTTGGATTGAATTTTCTGTCGTCGTCCGGCTGCGAAACGCAAGCAGGCTCGAAACCAGCGTGTTCTTGTCCGTACCGGGCATGGAAATCCCTTTCAGGAAGGATAAAAATTCCCGCATCTTTATTTTCAGACTTCTTCGGCCGCCGTTGTATTCTGCCGCCATCACCGGATGCCCGTCAGGGGCAAAGAGGGCTTCGCGGCATACCTGTACGGACTGTGCCGCAGGGTGCCCGCCGGCCATACCGTACCGCGCCGTCGGACCGGCGGGTGTTTTTTTCGTTTCGCTGCCGCGCTCTGTCAGTCCTGTTCCTTTTTTAGCCGTGTCGCTACGCATTTTTTCCGCCGTGCCGTATGGTTGCCCGGGGACTGTGTTGCTTTTTTCCGCCTCTCCGTATGGTTGTCTGAGGGTGATGCTGCGTCTTTCCGCCTCATATTTCACCTTTCCGTCAGCATAAAAACGTTCGATTCTGACCGTGCTCCCGGCCAAAGCCTTATGCTTCGCGTTTTCTGCCTGTGCCGAAACATTTTGCCCGTACTGCCCGGTTATGATGTCCTGCTTTTCCGAAAGTCTGTGCTGCCGGTCAAAAAGCAGCCCTGCCAGCAGCTGTTTGTCGCTGTATAAAAGGTAGGAACGCCCGACGGAAGAGGTCCTGGCGTCTGTTGTCGGAATCAGTCCGCTCACCGGTTTGCCGCCTTCCAGCGTGCATATCGGCTTTCTGGTGCCGCCTTCCCGGATGCAGTCCATGCCGGCAAGTTTTCCCGCTTTGTAAATGTAGCGTATATATTCGCCGCCGGCTGCCAGCACCGTTTCGCCGTCTGCCGCCCGGCCTTGGACATAAGTACAGCGCCCGATTTCCTTTTTATGGCGGTTATAAAAGACGAACACGCCGTCTTTGCGGCCGTTTTTCAGCTGTCCCGTTTCATAGCTGCCGTCATAATTCAGGGTCTTGATGTTAGCTTTCCCCGCTGCGTCGCTCGCGCCGATAACGTCCATTGCCCCGTGCGGATAAAGCTTGATTGTCCGCCCCGCGCCGTTCAGCTGCACCGCCGCATAAAACGGAACTTTCATAAACGGGTACGCCTTGTAGCCGCCGGCCATTTCGGCTATCTGATAAGGCTGTTTGCGCTCGTCATGCGGCCTTTGCCGGCGTTCTTCCGCCAGCCGGTTACCCGCAAAGTTCGGAATATCTATTTTCTGTCGCGAAAAACGTTTCAGCTGGCTTCTCTTGTTAACCCACGTTTCATAGTTCGGTGCCGTCAGGGATTGTCTGATGACCGTCGTGTCCTCCGCCGTTCCTTCGGGAAACGCCGCGCGGTTACGGACGTCTTTGACGTTGTAAAGCTTGGAAAAGTCAATGCCGCCGATAGTGTTCATCAGTTTGATGTCGCGCATAAAGTTCTTTTCATACGCCGGAGATTTGAATTCCTTTCGTCCGGATTTTTCCGTCATTGCGTTGTGCAGCGGGGCGTATGTCTGTGCCATATTGTTGTTCCAGTAGCCGGATACCGTCCTGGCAATAAATTCCATCTCAAAGTCAAAGTCTTTTTTGTCGGCGGAAAGGGGATTAATCAGGCCGTGCTCAACCGCCATGATATACATGCGGATTTTCGGGTCTTCAAGTTTGCGCAGCTCAAGGCGCTGTTCCGGTGTGGCATGGATATAGTCGTCGCGAAAAGTCAGCAGCTGTACCAGGCTTGCCGTAATCTCAAAATTATCGCGTCCGGTACGGTAATGCGTCGCCGACATCGGCTTTTCCAATACGTCGTTCATCATGCAGATGCGGTGCCACATTTCGTGCGCGACAATGTGGCGGCTTGCCATATAGCTCTGATATTCGTCGCTGTCCTGATCAAGATAGGCCAGCAGCTGAATAACGTTGACGTCAGCTACCAGGTCTCCGTTAGAAGTTTTTTGGGCCACGGAATCAACCACGAACTCGACGCTGATGTCCCGCTTGTCGGGGGCAATGCTTTCCAAAAACTGCTGCCGGTAGATTTCGCTGTTTTCGATTTTCGTTTTGCCGCCGTTTTCGTCCTGAGCATACAGCTCCAGCGTGCTGCCGCCGAACATCGTCGTCATCGAAATCAGAAAGCCGTATTTCAAATTGTCAAAATTCACCGTTCAGACGCTCCAAACCGTCCGGAACCCCTTGTCCGGACATCTGTATATGGATAAAATAACATAAAAAACGCCGGCCGTCAATGTCTTTTCTGTCCGTGCCGGCGCTTTCTGTTCATTTAAATCGCCCGAAGAATAAAATGTTCAGCATTCTGGCTGCTTAAATTGCGCCAAAGAAAGAACGTTTGGCATTCTGTCCGTTTAAATCGCCCGTAAGATGAACTCGCTAAGCTTTTCGTTAAACAAACTCGGGTTGGAAACAGCTTCCCCTTCGGCGATTTTTGCCTGTTCCAATACCAGCTGTGCCGCATCGCGGACTTCGGCTTCCTTGTCTTTGTCGCCGACAAGTTCCGCCAGTTTGATTATCAGCGGATGATAGGGGTTGACAAGCAGAATCCTCGTGCTGTCAAAGGCTGTTTTCTGCTGATGGTTGCGCATCAGCCGTTCCAGATGAATGCTCATCTGGCCGTCCTCAACCGTCAATGATGCCGGGCTTTTTGTAAGTTTTTCGGTTGTTTCGACCTTGCCGACTTCGCCTTTGAACCATTCCGCCATCTTTTCGGTCAGCTCCTTAAGCCCTTTTTCGTCCGCTTTGGCGCTTTCGCGTTTGATGTCAAGTTTCATGTCCGCCTGCGAAATATGTTTCAAATCCTTGCCTTTGTAAGAAAGCAGTGTCTGCGTCCAAAATTCGTCAATCGGGTCTGTCAGCAGCAAAACTTCGATATCTTTTTCGCGGAATGCTTCCAGCAGCGGGTTGCACGCCAGCGTCTTCGCATCGTCTCCGGTGATGTAGTAAATTGCCTTCTGGTCTTTGCCCATACGTTCGATATAGGCGTCAAGCGATGTCAGTTTGTTTTCGCTCTTGGTCGAATAAAAACGCGACAGTTCGGCCACTTCTTCGCGGTTTGTAAAGTCCTCATAAATTCCTTCCTTAAACGCAATACCGAATGCGTTCCAGAACTTTGCATAATCCTCCTCGTTCTCCGCGCGTTTTTTCAGCTCTTTGAACAGGCGGGAAACCGTTCCCTGGCGAATTTTTGCAATCAAAGCGCTCTGTTGCAGCATTTCGCGTGAAATGTTGAGCGGCAGGTCGGTACTGTCGATAACCCCGCGTACAAACCTGAGGTACATCGGCATCAGCCCCTCGACTTTGTCGGAAATGAATACTTTGTTGACATACAGCTTGATGCCGCCGAGCCGGTCGGGCTGGAACAAATCGTACGGCGCCTTGGAAGGGACGAACAGCAGCCCGGTGTACTCAATGCTGCCTTCGGCCTTGAAATGCAGCGTCATCCACGGCTCGTCAAAATTTTTTGTAACGTGCTGATAAAAGTCCTTATACTGTTTCTCGGTAATTTCCGCCTTGTTGCGCGTCCACAGCGCCGAAGCCGTATTGACCGTTTCTTCGCCCGCGTCGCCGAGGTTCAGCACAATCGGGTAGTCGATATGCTCGGAGTAGGTATGGATGATGTTCCTGAGGTAAATCGTATCGGTGTAGTCTTTGGCGTCGTCCTTGAGAAACAGTTTGATGTCCGTACCGTTTCCGGCTTTTTCCGCTTCGGATATTTCAAAACCGTCCACGCCGTTGGAAACCCATTTGTAGGCTTTGTCGCTGTCCACGCGCCTGGTCGTGATTTCCACCTTTGCCGCCACCATAAACGCCGAATAAAAGCCGACGCCGAACTTGCCGATAAGGTCAACGGCTGAAGCATTGTCCTTGGTGTTTTGCAAAAATTCCGCCGTACCGGATTTGGCAATCGTGCCGATATGGTTAATCAGGTCGTCACGGTTCATGCCGATACCGTTGTCGGAAATCGTCAGCGTATTGTGGTCTTTGTCCGGCGTAATCGTGATTTTGTACGCTTCGCCGGGCTTTTGCAAATCCGGGTTGGTCAGCGTCCAGTATTTCAGCTTGTCAAGCGCATCGGACGCGTTGGAAATCAGCTCGCGCAAAAAAATATATTTTTCGGAATAAAGCGAGTTGATGACAATATCCAGAAGTTTGTTCACTTCGGTTTTAAATTCGATTTTTTCAGCCATAATCAAAACACTCCCTGTCAAAATTGACTCATTGTCTTAACATTTTATCTTTTATATAGGGCGTCCGTCCGCCTCCCGCAACCCCGAAACGAAAAAAACGCAAAAGAGCCGGAGAAACACGCTCCGGCTCCGGAAAATATATTGTGCGCTGTTAACAGTGCCGCAGTTTACAGCCCCCAGTCGAATTCGGTATCGTTCCAGTCGTCAATATCCAGCCCGAGCCCCTGGTTTCCGCCGTCGGAAGCCTCTTTGCCGCTGTCAGGGGATTTGGAGCGCCCGCCTTCGTTCTGGAGAAATCTGGCAATTTCTTTATAGCGGTATTTGTTGGCAATGTCCAAGGCTGTTTCCCCTTTGACATTGCGGAAATTAACGTCGGCACCGCGCCGCACCAGCAGCTCGACCGTAAAGCGATGTCCGTTCTTGGCGGCAATCATCAGCGGCGTCATGCCGTCCAAATCCGGCATATTGACGTTGGCGCCCGCGTCAATCAGGGAACTGATAACGTCGGTATAGCCGCCCAGCGCGGCACGGTGCATGGCCGTTCCGCCCTGATAATAGCGTTTATCGACTTTCGCGCCGTTGTCAATCAGATATCCGACAAAGCCGGTCTTTCCCGCCGCCGCGGCAATCATCAGCGGCGTATATCCGTCAATATCCTGTTCATCAATATCGTAACCGAGCATGACCATGTCGGAAAAGGCCTTTGTATCTTCGCGGTTGATAACGTCATAAATCGTGTCTTCCGCTTGCGCCGCCTGGCAGAAACCCGCCGCCAAAAACAGTATTGCGGCGGCTGTCCGGAAATATTTTGCCGATAATCTGGTTTTCATTTCTTTCCCTCTCTTTTTTTCTCTGTAATTTTGTAATTGCGTTTTGCCGTTATTTTTTTCAATAGTCGTTATTTTTTCTTTAACAGCCGTTACTTTTTCTTTAATATATGTGCGGACACACCAGAATTTATAAAAGTTTTTTTGTTCCGTAAAGCAAAATCTGATTTTAATTCAACGGTTATCCGCAGGATTTATCGGATCAGGCTCGGATTTATCGAACCAGTCTCAGGTTTATCGAACCAGTTTCGGATTTATCAAATCACTTTCGGATTTATCGGAGCTGCCTCAGCACACACCGACATATTTTTTGCTTTGCCGCCTGATTTTGTATTGACAAAACCAAAATTTTCGGCAACAATATTTTCCGCTTTATGCTAATAAAGAGATTTTGCAACAACAAAGAATTAATGAAATCGCAATGCCGGAAAAACTAAACATGTCGGCTCTGTATGCCGCTTCGCTTCCGCCGCGCCGCAAGCAGGACTTGCTGGCCGTGTACCGGGACTATATATCGCTCGTGCGCAATCTGGAACAGGTCGTCCGCCGCTACAAGCCGCTGAACCTCGCCAATTATCAGATAACCCGCCTGTATGAAGGGGAAGTTGTCGACAACCCGTGGGAAGTGGAGGAAATCACGCCTGAGGCTCGCCGTGCCTATACGGATTTCATCGCCAACAAGCCGGCCGAACACGGCGCGCATTACTGTTTTGTCAGCGTCAATTATACCTCGGCGCAGCTTCGGAGCGAAGAACCGGGGATTTTTTCCACGCCTGAAAACTTTGCCGTGCACAGTGCCGGCAATTCCCTTCCGGCGCGCATTGAACGCTATGTCGCCGCTTATGAAAAGGGCGAAACCCTTGAAGACGCCAGATTTGTCATTTCCGGCCGCTGGCTGATGAAATATAACCATGACGCAAAAGGCAGGAGCCTTGCCGACGCTTTTGCCGACGAATGGATAGAAAAGCGCTTTCAAAGTATGTTGGACGTACTGGCGCTGCTGCCGCCGGAAAAGAGCCGTTACAGCGAAAAAGATGTGGAAACGGCACAAACCGAGGCGCTTTCTTCGGCTCTGATTGCTCCGTTTGAAAACGTTCTCCTGAGTTCGCTTGCCGCCTTGTCGGAAGAAAGCAACGGCATAATGCGCGAACTGTTCGGGCGCCGCGCCGGGCAAAACTACATGGCACAGGCGGAAAGCGAAGGGCTGTTGCCTTCCGCTGCCGCGTTTCAGGATTGCCTGAACATCCGCCACCTGATGCATCACCAGTGGGATACGCTGGACGGCATCGGTAAATTCAACGAGCGCGAAACGGTCAAAAACGTTTCCGTCCGCCGCCGTTATCTCGATTCTTACTGTCGCCTCTGCGACAGGCCGCTGCTTGAACGCCTCGACGCGTATGTCGGCACGGCAAAAAGTTTTGCGCCGCTCGTTTCGGCATTGAATCCGGATTTGCTGATTCGCGGTGAAAATGAAAGCAATTCCAAATTTGTCTCCCGCATCAAGGAGTACGCCCGTGCCACCCCGGAAGCCGCCTTGCTTGTGGAAACAAATTATCCTTATGGGTCGGACAAAAAGGAAGCGCTGATAAAAAATGTTGCCAAGCTGTTTCCCGCCGCCGCCGTTATTGACCGCTCCGGTATGGATATTGACGGTTTTCTCGAACGCGTCGCCGGCTATCTGTATCGCAAAAGTTACCTTGAGGTTTTTCAGCAGATTGAATACAAAATGAGCCAGTTCTGTCTGTTCAACGGCAAAAACGTCCAGCCGTCGGCAGCCTGGGCTTATTTTCGCAGCAAAAAGATGCTGAGCGCCGAGGAAGCGGAACGCTGGGCGGAATTTAAACAGCTCCGCAACGATTTGAGCCATAAATATCTGGACGCCGCGCTGTCTGCCCGTCTGGAAAAGCTCTGTGCCGGCTTTATGCAGGCCGCGATAATTCTTGAAGACCGCATAGACGCTGCCAGCCCGGTCGTCAGCTTACAGCAGGGCAATGTCTACCGTGCAGTTCATAAAGACGGAAGAATTGTCGATATAGACTATGCCGAACGCCGGATTTTGAGCGTTTCCCGTGTAACGGATACTTCAGCCGCAAACCGTTCCCCCGCGCCGGCCTCCGATAACGCCGCTCATCTCCGTCCGTCTGCTGCTGCGTCCTCCCGCCCGTCTGCTTCCAAAACTCCTTCCTCATCCCGTCGGCCGTATATTGAAGAATATCCCAACGGTATCAGCATTGCCGTCGCCGGAACCGATGTCGTGTCCTGCCGGCTGGCGAATGGTGTGCTGCTGCATCTGCAAAAGGGGAGGGTGGATGCACCCGACGGTTCAAAGCTTTATCTGAACGGCAGCGAACGTTGTTTCCTGACCCTCAAAGGCGGCGTCAAACTGATTACCGACCGACGTTTTCAGGTTTTGAACTACATTGTCAACGGCCGCTCGGTCAGCATCGCCAAAAATGAAACGATGAAGTTTCCGAACGGACACGGCATTTCGCTTGACAATCGCGGCTTTTTAAATTGCGAAGAATTTTCGGGAACCGGCGGTGCCGTCGTCAGGCTGTTCTACAAGACGGATGCCCGGCAGCCCGCCGTGCGCTTTTCCGACGGAACCGGCATCAGCCTTTCTTCCGGCGGCATCAGGGTATTTCATGCCGGACGGGAGTTAACCTACAGCACGCGCAAGGCCTTTGCCGAAAGCTATGGCGGTCTGCCTCCCGCCCTGAACCGGAAAAAAGGCAGCGACGGGCGGTAACCGGATATCTCTCCGTATCCCCCATATTTTCTATATTCTGCCTTCCCAGAGGGCATCCGTATCAGACCGCTGCCGGATATCCCTCCGTATCCGGTTTCCTGTTTTCTGTTTTTGTATCTTCTGCCGCCAAACTTCTGCCAAAATAAATTTTCAAAACCGGTGCTGAAACTATTGACATCTGTGTCAGTATCTGCTACAAAAAACGCAAGAATGGCAGAAAATGCCCGCCGGAACAGTCTTTTTCCGGCAGACGTGTAATTTGCCGTTCCCCAGCCGCCCTTTTCGGGGCGTTTTTTTATGTCCGCGGCTCAGAAGATGCCGCAAAGGCGGAATAATGCCTTAAAGGCTGAAACAATGCCGCAAAGGCAGAACACTCTTCCCTGCAGCGGGCAGGATACCGGGAGCCGGATACAAATCCGGTTCCCTTTTCGTATGCATTTTTTTAGGTTATTTATTGAGGAGTAAAACACATGACTATACAAAACGATACCAGCAGGGCGGTTTACATTGCAGACGGCAAAACGTCGTCTTTCGTAGTTCCGTTCCGCTTTTTTGAGCGTCAGCTGAACGTGTATTTTGACGACAGCGCCGAACCTTTGGCCGCCGATGACTATGCCGCGTCTGCGTCGGAAACGGCGTCCGGCGGTGAAATTGTTTTTTCTTCCGCGCCGGCTGCCGGAACCAAAATTACCATCTTGCGCAACGTCGAACTGACCCAGCTGGTCAAGTTTATTGAGGGCGAAGACTTTCCCGCTGCCGATTATGAATATTCACTCGACAAGATGATTATGGCGCTCCAGCAGATGAAAGAATATCTGAACCGCGCTCTGGTCGTGGCGCCGGGAACGGGAATGACCGTGGAAGAGGCCTACGAACTGCTGGTCAGCATCGGCAAGAACTTTGAACTTATAAAGGAAGTGCCGCAGCTGGCGGAAAAAGTCCGGGAAATTTATGAAAAAATGCTGGATTCCGTAACCGGCAGCGTAACCGAAAACGACGACCGCCTCGTAACTTCCGACGGTGTCTGGCGGTACATTGACGAAAACGGCAGCCATAAGTTCAGCAATCTGTCCGTATCCTGCGGCACCATCGTTTCGGACAGTACATACGGCACATACCCGTATCGGGCCGATATCGCCGTTCCCGGCGCCAAACCGGAACATCTGCCGCTGGTCGTATTCGGGCTTGAAGATGCCGTCAGCGGTAATTTCGCCCCGCTGGCAGAGGCCAAAGAGGGCGCCGTCAGTATTTTTATGAAAGAAATTCCCTCTGCCGAAACCATAACCGTTCCGGCGCTGATACTGCAATAAAAGGGGAGGGGAAATGGAAAAGGTAAAGGAAATTATAGCCAATTACAGCCTGTGGGGATTTTTCCTCGGCCTGGCGACAATCATGATAAAGCCGTTTATTTCAATCCGCCAGACCCTGCGCGATATGCTGATAACGTTCCTGGTCAGTATGCTGTGCGGGCTGCTGGCGGAGTATATGGATATCCCGACGCCGGTTAAATACGGCATCTCCGGCGTTTGCGGCCTGTTTGCCGTCAGGATATACATGATTGCCGACAGCGTGCTGAAAACAGCACAGAACGACCCTTTTAACTTTATTAAAAATATAAAAGGCAGAAAATAAATGCTGCCGTCCTGACTTCGTTTTTTTTATAAAATAATTATTGACAAAACAAACCTGATGGAATATAGTATTTTTTGTCAAATTATAAAAAACATATCATTATGGAACTGAAAAATTTTTCACAGGAAGTAAATGAACAGCTGTTTGGAAAAGGCAGCCGTCAGGTGTCAATGGGCGAATTTATCGATATGAGCGTATCTGCCCATAAATCCCGCAGCGATGAGCAAAACGTTATCCGCGAAACCGCCGCCGGAAATAAAATCGTGATTAAGCCGCGCAGAGTGCGTTTCAACGGGATTGAGCTTTCACAAGAGCAGTTCCGCGCTCTGGTGGATATTCCGATTGAAGAATTGTCCCCGGTCGGCTTTCGTAATCTGCTCGGAGCAATGAGTATTTATGCGCCGGTCATGTTCAAAGACAAAAAGATTTTCAGCCGCACCGAAGAATTTGCCAAGTCGGAAATCGGCCGGCGCGCTCTGGAATATCAGCGTCAGCAGGAAAGGCAAACCGGCCACAACTGCTTTTAAGCGCAAACGCCGCCCGCTCAAGGCTGCGGAATCCAAATCCTCAGTCTTCCTATCGAAGCAACGTTATGTGCACAAGCCCCCTCTCCGGAGAGGGCTTTATTTTTTTACCGCAAACGCTGCCGACCGGAACAAATTATTTTTTTGATGATACAGAAACAATTTTAAAGAAAAACGAGAAAAAGAAAAAACTTAATGAATTATTGGATAGATATGGTAGCATTGAGAATATTGAGAAAAATGCTATTGGAGTAGATGGATATGATTATATGTTTGCTGACACTGACAATTTGATTAACGAAGTTTTAGAAGAAAGAACTTTGAGGCAAGTATCAAGACTAGCAAAACAAGAAGAAAAGTCTAGTGAATATAATAAAATTAGAAAAGAAGATGAGTTAGAAAACATTTCTAGATACATACCAAGTGAAGGATTTGATGATGTTTATCATTCTAAATTAGATGAAGATGGACGCGTTATTTATCTTGGTACAGAACAGCATGAAGGAGGATATTCTGATAGAGAAAATGATTTAGGAAAAAAAACAAATTATGGTATAACCCAATTTTCTTTAGATGAATATAATAACTTATGGAATAGTTATCTTAAAAAAGGTAAAAATTTCCCCAAAGATGTAAGACAATTGAAACCTATACAGGCAAAGCAAATATTAGATGAAATGTATTTTCAGAGATATGGTATTGATAAGATTAAAAATCCCATAATTACTAGAAATGTTTTTGATGAAGAAATGAATCAAGGAACAAATGCAGGAAAAGATATTGCAGAATTGGTTAATAAGGTAAAAGGAACCAATTTTCCCTTAAACAAAGTGATAAGTGATAAATTGGCAGTAGCAATAAACAATCTATCGTCAGAAGAAAGTATAAAGGTTAATGATTTATTGACATTGAGGCGTATGGAACGGTATTTTGAAAGCGTAGATAAAAAACCTGTCTTGAATATTAATAATTTACGAGGATAGTATAACAGAGCACAAAGCTACCATAGTCAACCAAAAGTTTTTGAAAAACTTTATAAAGATAAAGTTGACTATTATAATCCTCATTACTATAACAAGCGATAGAAAGGAAGATAAATGAAGTGGTTGGTTTTAGTTTGTTTTTTATTGTCATTTAATGCGAATGCCCAAGAAGAACGTTGTCCTGCTGATGAAAGTTTAGCTATTGATAAGCTGGAGCAAGAGTTGAACGATTGTGCCGTAGTTGATTATGGAAAAGACGAATGGCAAACATCAGAAATGTTGAAAGCTTATGACCGCTCCATTGACTGTATGCAAAAAGTAGCTCACCATATATTTGATAAATACTATACGCATTATAATGCAAGCGTTAAGAAAAATTTTGATAATTATGTGAGTGCTGCGACGGATATAAGTTTTGATATCAACCAAAGAAGTGATATGGGAAGAAGTATTCGTCTAGCAGAAGTTTATGTTTTGGAAGCTGCCGGACGCACGCATTTTATGGTAAAAAATCTTGTTGGAGAGTATATCAAAGAAATCCGCAATGAGTGTGATGACGCTCATGAATTTGACAACTAACCCCAACCATATAATTTAGAATCTCAATAAATAGCAGAACAGGGGATATAAAGAAAGCATAGAAACAAAAAAGGATGGATTTTTATCCATCCTTTTCATTGTTGGTAGCGAGGGGGAGATTCGAACTCTCGACACAAGGATTATGATTCCTCTGCTCTAACCAACTGAGCTACCCCGCCATCAGGTACGAGAGAGTATTTACAGACAATTTTTCCGAATGTCAATAAGAAAAATAAAAAAATGTGAAAAAAATATCGTTGCCCTTTTTTGTTGTAGTTTTTTCACTGCTCTCAAGTTATTATTTTTGCAATTTTTTAGCTGTTTTTGCATTCCTTTCTCCGCAGCCGTCATATATGGTCATATATGCCTCATTCATTGCTTTTCACGCCTGTATCTTACATTTTGCCCCGTTTCCGCGCCCGGCCATTGCTTTCTCCGCCTTACCGGCACCTGCACCGCCATGCCCTTTGGCAATGTTGTTAATCAGTTCCATAATCAACACCGTCTTGCGTCTCCCCCTGTTTCCGCACTCTTTCTTTGGAGGTTGATTTTTAAAATCAATGTTTTATGTTAATAAGCAGCACTTGCCGAAATTATGAGCTGCACGAAAGGGAAAAATATGCTGAAATACGTTTTATATGCCGTTCTGCTTTTGATTGTTGCCGGGGTCGTCGCCGGCGGTGTACATCTTTGGCGCGTTACCAAACGAAATAAGGCCGAAATGTCGCGTTATGCCGAATCTCCGCGCGAACCTCTGCCGGATTTGGGCAAGGTTCTTGTCGTTTATTATTCGCTTTCCGGCAATACCCGGGACATTGCCGCCCGCATTCAAAAACAGGCTGCCGCCGACGTGCATGAAATAAAGCTACAAACGCCTTTGTCGCCGGGGCTTGGCCTGTATTACACCGTATGGAAACAGCTCCGCGGCAAAACGCTGCCGCCGGTAGCCGAGCCGCTGCCTGATTTCTCCGGCTATGATTTGGTAATTGTCGGTGCTCCGGTTTGGATGTATACCGTAGCCACTCCGATGCAGAGTTTCCTGCAACAGGTAGATTTTTCCGGGCGTCCCGTGGCGGTCTTTACGACTCAGGGCAGCAACCCCGGCACCTTTTTTGCTGATTTTAAAAACGCCGCCCACAATGCCGATATAGTTTCAACCATAGAGTTTAACAATCTGCCCGAAAAATACGACGCCGCCGTCGATAACAAAGTCGCCGTATGGCTGCGCAGCCTGCCGCCCCGCCGCAGATAAAAGCCGCTTTTTTATGCCTGACAGGCATCTGCCTCAGCTCGGCATTTTTTTCGCTCAAATTTCAGCTCCAGTCCTAAAACGCGCACGATTTTATGTCGTTTGTCCCTTGAATTTTTGATGGAAAAGATTTTCTGCCGAAAAGGAAGCATGGATATTTCTTTGCCTTTATGCCGTATCAAATCCGATAATTGGATAAGGCTTTTATTTTTATTCAGCATATCAGCCGGATAGCGATTCTTCATATCACTCCATAATTGGCTCAGGTACGATATTTCTGTCCGCCGTTGCTGTTCCGAAAGAATTTGAAAACGATATAAGCAGGACCTGCAAACAACAATATCTGCAGCAAAGCGTTCAATAAGCGAGAGTTGTTTATAAAAATCAGATGCTTCAAGCGCAGATTTCATTAAAAAAACTTGTTTTGTGCTAATCGGTGTGGATGCTGTTGCCCCCAAACGCAATTGACGATAAAAATAATAACTGCTGTCAATAATAGTACACAAAGGAGAAGCAGCAAAACAGCATAAATTAAATAAAGAATCCTCTCCGATTGATACCCCTACGGTAAAACTGCATAAATTTTCTTCAATAAATTGCTTCTTATACAATTTATTCCAAACAACAGCGGCGAATTCTTCTGTCAGAGCGCAAAAACCTTGTGGATTGCCGATATTGCCGTAAGGACGAGTAGGGCGTAATTCACCGCCATAAATACTTGTATGCCTGAAAATGACAATATCCGGCCGCCGGCCTTGCAGCTTCTGCAGTATATCCTCATACGCCGTTCTTTCCATCCAGTCATCGCTGTCCACAAAAGCGAGGTATCCCCCTCTGGCCAGGCGCATTCCCGCATTGCGTGCCGCCGAAACGCCGGCATTTTTCTGATGCACGGCGATAATTCTCTTATCTTTTGCCGCGTATTCGTCCAACAGGGCGCCGCTGCCGTCCGTGCTGCCGTCATCCACGCCGATGATTTCAATATTGCGCAGGGTCTGTCCGCACAGGCTGTCAAGACATTCGCCGAGATACGGTTCAACGTTGTATATCGGGACGATAACCGAAATTGCCGGCTCTCCGGCAAGATGTTCTGCTGTGTTCATCTGTAACCTCCTGATGAAAAAAATGGTTCGTTTTAATTCATATACTTTCGTTTTATCTAAATAGCTATTTCGGCGGCAAAATTATCCCCTGCTTTTTGGTGAGAAAAAACGAACGTTTAATGTCAGCAGTTTTTTTGCAAACTTGCAAACCGTATATCGCAAAGCGCGCACAACGCGGCGAAAAAACTTCCGTGTGCAGGATAAATCCATTTTCCATACCAAAACCATATAAATTTTAATGGAAATTTAAATCTAAATCGTTACATTGCCCGAAGATGTTCCGAAAATAATAGCCGGAACGCTCAGAAACAGCCATGAAAACGCTCCGAAAATAACAAAGGAAAACTGATGATACAGGATATGACCAAGGGCAATGCCCTCAAACTTATTTTGCTTTTTTCGCTGCCCATCCTGATAGGCAACGTCTTCCAGCAGCTCTACCAGCTTGCCGACATTTTCATCGTCGGCCGCCTTCTGGGCGAAAACGCGCTGGCAGCCGTCGGCGCGTCGGCTCCGATATATTTTACGTTTCTGATTATCGCATTCAGTTTTACCGGCGGGCTGACAGCCGTTACGGCGCAGCGGTTCGGGGCAGGGGATTATGACGGCGTGCGCCGCTCGGTAACCCATTCGTTTCGCGCCAGCCTGGTGCTGAGCATATTCCTGACGCTTGTTTTGATTGTGAGCCTGCGCCGCCTGATGCATATTCTAAATGTTCCGCCGGCAATCTATGACGATTCGTACAATTTCATCATGATTCTCGGGCTGGCAATGGTGTTGATTGTCGCTTTCAACCTGCTTTCGGGTTTTATCCGTGCGCTCGGCGACAGCAAAACGCCGCTGTATTTCCTTATTTTTTCCTCGGTTTTAAACATCATTTTCAATCTGGTTCTGATAAAATTCTGCCGCCTCGGCGTTATCGGTTCGGCCGTCGGCACGGTGATTGCCATCAGCATTTCCGTTGTCTGCTGCATTATATACATCAAACGCAACTATCCGATTCTCCGGCTGAAGAAAGAAGACTGGGCATACAACCCCGCGTTTATGCGCGAACACCTGAACATTGCCATTCCGATGTCGATACAGTTTTCGATTTTGGCGCTGAGCATTATGGTCATTCAGGCGGTCTGCAATTCTTTCGGCGAGAAGATAATCGTCGGTTTCACCATTGCTTTGCGCATCGAACAGCTGGCTACCCAGCCGCTGATGGCTATCGGGCTGGCTATGGCAACGTTTGCCGCCCAGAATTATGGTGCCGGCAAATTGTCGCGCATTCGCGAAGCGGTTAAGAAAGCCTGCCTGACATCGTTTGTCATCAGCCTGTTGATGAGCACCGTGATGTTCTTTTTCGGCACCCATATCATCGGCAGCTTTTTGGACAATCCGGATCCGTTCGTCGTTCAAATCGGCGCATCTTATCTTGGCATCAGCATTATGTTCTATTTCTTCCTCGGCATGATTTTTATCTTCAAAAACACGCTGCAAAGCATGGGCAAACCGCTGTATCCGGTATTGTCGGGCTTTATCGAACTCGGTATCCGTTCGTTCGCCGCCGTCTGGCTCGCCTCCAAAATCGGCTATCAGGGAATTTACTATGCCTCGCCTTTGGCCTGGGTAGGCGGTTCGATAGTCGTTTTCGCCGGATATTATTTCAATGTTTATCTGCGCAAAGAGAGCGATATCAAAAAGGAATACCGCGACCTTTATAAACGGATGAAAGCCGCCTAAAAACGGTCTGCCCGCCGACACCCCGGCGTTCGGGTTTCTGTTCCGTTTCCATAAAGGCGCAGCTATCTGAACTCCGTAAAAATAAAGGCGCAGCTGTCTGTACCCCGTAAAAAAAGAGCGAACCCGAAAGTTTCGCTCTTAATTTTTTGTCTTGGCTCAGAAATCCAACAGTCCGTCCCGGCGCAGATTGATTATCGTCTGCGGCGAAACTTTCAGCCGGTTGACGGTCAGCAGCAGAAGCTCATGCCTGTCTTCCGCATCAATATCAGCGCGCTGAGCCAACAGCCTCAAGTCCTTGCCGGAAACAAATCCCCGGTTGGCCGACAGACAGCCGACTTTTACCAGATAGTCGCGGATAACTCCGGGCGACGCCTTGGCAAACAGGCAGTGCGTTCCTGCTGTACCGAGAGGAATGTGATTGCGGCACATCCATTCAAACAGATAATCGGCCACCTCCTGCGTTGCATTTTCATAAATGGTCAGGCGGAAAGGAACCCTCGGATGCGAAAGCTCAAGAAAACGCATGGTCTTCTCGCGCAAAAAACGGATAACATCAAGCCGTCCTGCCGCATATTTGAGAATTTCCCGTTCGTCGTCAGGACTGGGAGCAATGCGTACCCGCTCGCGTCCGGGCGTATAATAGCTGATAATCTGCGCGTCGGCCGCCTCTTTATCGGCAGAAACCAACGGCAGCAGCGCATTAAAGTATCCGTAATCGCACAGCGTATCCAAAATTTTCGGATTCGCCAGTTCTGCAATTTCACAGCGGCGGGAACGGACAAATGCCATACGTCCCGGCCAGTTCAAATTCTTAAAATAAGCGTCAAATTCCTCGCCGCTTACATACCCTAAAATAATTCTGTCCATATGCGTAAAATTTAACAGCCTTATTATAAGCGGCTGTCGTTTCCGAAGTCAAGATGTTTTTGTCTATTATTGAAAAGCCGTCATGCCCGGCACACCACCCCAGCCGCCGACCGGCGACACGCTTCATCAGTTCATGCTTTTCGAGTGTGCTGGATTACTCTGCGCTTCCCGATGTACCCGTTTCAAAGCACGGCTTCCGACCCCGCCTTTAAAAACACAGTTCCGGACTGCGCCTTTTTAAGTTTCTCTCTTAAAATAATCAGGATTTGAATTTTGCCGTTTCCGCCCGAGCCAGCGCGTCGCAGCGTTCGTTTTCCGGATGTCCGGCATGCCCTTTAACCCAGACCCAGCGGATTTCGTGCTGGTTGCGCAGCTCGTCCAGCCGCTGCCACAGCTCAACGTTCTTTACCGGAGATTTCTTGTTGGCGGTTTTCCAGCCGCTCTTTTTCCAGGCATAAATCCATTTTTCAATCCCGTCCATAACATAGCGGCTGTCGGTATAAAGCGTAATGTTGCACGGCTCCTTGAGCGCCGCCAGCGCCGAAATGACCGCCGTCAGCTCCATGCGGTTGTTGGTCGTTTCCGCTTCGCCGCCGGAAAGTTCCTTTTCCGCGCCGTTATAACGCAATATGGCGCCCCAGCCGCCGGCTCCCGGATTCCCGGAACACGCTCCGTCCGTAAATATTTCCACTCGTTTCATTTTTCGTTTTTCCTTTTTGTTTTGTTCTCTCTGCGCCGCATTTCAAAACGCGTCGCACCGTTTTGCCTTCCGCTTTCATATCCGCTCGTACCGCCCGGTACCGGCTCTCCGCCAGTCTCCGTTCTCCCGATTCTTCCCTGAAACACCATTTCGCCCGTCTGCCGCAATTCTCAGTTTTATGCCCGCCCTGTCTGCAAATTTTTATTCCGTTTTCAGATAGCACGAGAAAAACTCGTTGGTCAACACCGCCAAATCAGCGTTTTTCCTTAACGCCTGCGCCACAAACGACCGTAAATCGTTCTTGGAAATAAAAATCCGGAAACTCCGCGGTGTCGCGCCGTCCGCCCCAATGACCCCGTCCATCAGAAAATCTTCGCTGATGTCGTCGGCAAAGCGGATTTCCGCCTTTGCGCATGAAAACAGCGCCCGCGGCGGCACGCGCATTTCCATCGGCGTAATCAGGTTGATTGAATTGTTCTCCGCCGCCAGATTCTCCAGCTGGCTGTCATAATAAAAGCTGACTTTTGTCTTATCCCCGCCGACCAGAAGCGTATTGCAAGACAGGTAAACCTCTTTCGCCACGGCATTTGAACTGTTTTGCGCCAGCAGCGAGAACCTGATTTTGACGTAACTTTCCTTTTTCTTGCCCCGTTTTGCCGGCGCGAAAAAGTCGTCGTCGCCGTCTTTGCCGACCTCCAGCGTCTTGTTGGAAATTACCAGTTCGATATTCGGCTGCGGCCTTTTGCCGAACATTCCCGCAATCACCGCATACGGAGCCGGAACGTTGTTGGAGCCCGAACGGATGTAAATCTGGCTTCCCGTCGTCGTCATCAGCGGCGCAATATCCGATTTCGGGATATATGTCGCCACAAAACCGTCGCCGTTGTCATCGCAGCTGATGATGTGGTTGCGGACTTTGTTATGCGAGGGAATGGTACAGCCCGAAATGGCATTTTCCAGCCAGCTCAAAAAGCGGTGCACGTTCTGAACTTTAACCTTGGCCTTGGCAACGTCGCCAAGCTCCAAATCCCGCGAACATTCGACTCCCCAGACCAGCACGCCGCCCTCGGAATTGCCGAACGCGGAAATTGCCTTGCCCAGATTGCGCCGGTCGTTCGGATGCAGCGAACGCATCGACTTTCCGTCCGAAACAGCCTGTTTAAAGTCCAGAAACAGCTCTTCCGTCTGCCGGCTCATAATAAACTCGTCAATGGCATCTTCGCCGAAATAAATCAGTTTTTCAAAAATATCTTCCGCTCTGGACATTGCTCCGCTCCCGTTTCCGAATTGCCGCTGTCGTGCGTTCCGCGCCGGCTGCTCCTTGCTGCCTTTTGCCGGACTATTGAACCGAACTGGCGGCAATACCCGGCGGGCAGCATCCGGCTATTTAAAGTAATCTCCGGCGTCAATCGCCGCTTTTGCAGCTTCCTCTGCCTCAAAGAACGGATATTCGTCCTTCAGCCCCATCATCGCCGCAACCATAGAGGACGGAAATATCTCCAGCCCGTTCTTATAGTCTTTGACAGCCGAATTGTAAAAACGCCGTGCCGCCGCAATATGTTCTTCGGTTTCGCCCATCGCCTGCATGGCGCTGCTCATCGCCGCGTCGGACTTCAGTTCGGGATAGTTTTCCGCCGTCAGCCGAAATCCGTGCATTGCTTCCGAAAGCTGTTGTTCGGCCTTGAAACGTTCCTCATATCCCGCCGCATTCATCGCCTTTTCGCGCAGCTCCGTCACTTTCATAAATACGTCTTTCTCGTGTTCCATATATTTTGCTGCCGCTTTCAGCAGATTCGGAATCAGGTCGTAGCGTTTCTTAAGCTGTACATCAATTCCCGCCGCCGCTTCTTTTAAGTTGTTTTTCTTTTTGACCAGCGAAACGTAAATTCCGTAAAAAAGCGCCAGCGCTATGCCCGCAATAATCAGTCCGACCGTCATCACAACCTCCTGCCGTCTTGTCTGTCAACATTAAATCCTGCCTTAATCTAACCGGCGAGAGGTTAAAATTGCGTAAAAGCCTTGCCAAATCCGCAAAAACGTTCTATATACCGCATAAATCACCACAAGGAGGCAAATATGGAAAAAAAATCTGCACCACAGACAGTATCTCGCTCAGCATCAAATCCTGTATCAACGGCCAAGCCGAATACACCTCCGGCTGCCGCTTTGGATGCCGCGCTGTCACTCAGGCCGAATGCAGGCTCCGATACGGAGCAGCGTTTCATTAATATTGAAATGGCTTTGTCCGATTTGGAACGCACTGTGGAAGATTTAAATGATGTCATCATCAGACAGGGCAGGGACATCGCTTTCCTGCAAAAGCAGAACCGATTCCTGACCGAAGCTCTGCGCAATGCGCAAAGCACTGTCAAACCGCTGGAAGAAGAAACTCCGCCGCCGCATTACTAGATACAACGTAAACATTACAGACGCAAAGCCCAGCAGACACAAAACCCAAAGCGCCCCGCATATCTGATATGAGAAGGTTTAATCCCCAGGTACCCACGTATCTGCCGCGGGATTCTTATTTCCCGGATACCCCGCGCGTCTGATGTAAGCTTTTCAAAGCAAAAAAAACGCGCCCTTTTGGGCGCTGTTTGAAAATGAAAAAGTAATGCAGTTATATAAGTTGAAAAAGTAATCCGAAACATAAACTTAAAATAATAATAGGCTGAAAAGGCATAAAACATTCCTCAAAACCTTTTCGGCAAACTCATAAATCGGGTTCCCGTTCAATCGGGAAAAGCATCTTCCCGCTCGGGAAAATCATAAAAGCGCCCTCAAAACCGTAGCAGGGAATACTGTCGTCTCAAAGGCGCTCCGTATTTTGTGTGCACATTTCTGATCAGAAGGGTTTCCAATAATAGCAATAAAACCATCGGGCAATCCGTGATTGTCATTTTCAGCGGGCGAAACATCTGGCCGGACGTCCGCCTTTCGCATTTTAAAATGCTCTCACCTTATTTATGCTAACAGAAAGAAACAAAGCATAAATATCCGCGAAATAAATAAACAACTTTCAATAACTACATATATATATAATAGACTTAACAAACCACTTGCAAAGTAGAATAAATAAAAGCCTCATACAATACATTTTTACGGTTGTTCACAGGATTATTTTTTTCACGTCTGATTTTCACCCGCCTGCCGAGGGCGTTGCGCGAAAGCCCGTTTCGCTGTTCCCGCCCCGACAAAATCTCCGCAACAGTACTGTACCGCCGCCGCAACGCTTAATTGCCGCCTTTGCCCGGATTTGCCGCCCTGAACAGGACGCCCGGAACATCGGCACCGTTTTCCTGCCGCAAGGTTAGGGGATAGGCGTCAATTTCCGTAAACCCGGCCTTTTGCAGCGCTTTTTCCACATACTGCCGACGGTGTTTGTAACGCCCCGCAGCGGTCAGATAAAAATCGTTGCCCCGTTCTTCGTCGGCGGATTCTGTCGTAAACCAAAGTTCCGGTGTCCCGTTGTCCGAAGAAGGCGCCGCCTTCGTTTTTCTGCTTTCCGCCTGTTTGCCGTCAGCCCGCCGCATCAAATTCGCCGCCGCGCTCAAAACGTCCTCCAGATTCCCCATATAGCAGAAAACGTCAAAAGCGATAATCAGGGTATAGCCGTTGTGCGGTACGGCAGTATTTGCTTCCGTCCCCGCCGGCATCTCTGCCGTCGCCGTTGCCGCTATCGGTTTTACAGCCGCCCCCGCTGCCATATCTTGCAGCAGCGCCGTAACATCTGCCTGATACAAACTGCGGTACACGCCCTTGCGGCGGGCAACTTCCAGCATCTTGGCGGAAATATCCGCGCCGTCAAATATGCTGTCTGCCGTTTTCAGCGCCTGCGCTGCCAGTCCCGTGCCGCATCCGAGGTCAAGCACGGTTCCTTTCACTGCTCCGTGCTGCCTCAGAAATTCCGCCGTAATCTGCGGATTAAGCCTTTCCAGCGTTTCATCATACGTTGCGGCAAAATTGTCAAACAGCTTTTCGGCGTACAGCCTGTCGTCGCTGCTTTCCGCCGGCATTCCGCTGATTCCCGCCAGTATCCGCCGCGAAAAAACGTTGTCAGGCTCAATTTTCTGCCAGTTTTCGGCAATTTTCAGTGCCAGTTCGGCATTATTCGCCGCCAGCCCGGTCAGCGTTTCCATAATCCCCGCTGCAAATTCCTCCCGTTCCGGCGCCCTTTGGTGGGCATTGAACATCAGCCCCAGCGCTTCCTCATAATCGCCGAGGTCTTTCAGCACCAGCGCCAGGTTATAGCTGATTTCCGGCTTTTCCGGTTCCAGTGCCGCCGCGGCGCGATACTCTTCCAGCGCCTCGCTTTTGCGTCCGCTGCGGTAGAGCAGGGTGCCGTAGTTCAAGTGTGCTCCGGCAATGCCGCGCGTAATGTCAAAACTTTTCTTATAATAAATTTCCGCCCGTTCCAAATCCCCGCGTGCCAGATAGATGTCAGCCGCTCCTAACAGCGCCTCAACTGCATTTTCGTCCAGATTCAAAACCTTATGATACAATTGCAAAGCTTCCGCCTCATTGTCGGCCATCCGCAGCGTATCTGCCAGAGCCAGCAGCCCGCCGGTATGGTACGGATTGGCCGCAGTTGCCCGCCGCAGATAATGTTCCCGCTCTGCCGGTTCCTCACAGCTTTCCGCCGCCAGCAGATTGGCCTGAAAGTCGCTTTCCTGTTCGTCCGCCAGTTGCAAAAGCGTCTCTTTGTCCTTGGTATAAAAGCATAAATTGGCTCTGGCTTCGTTATAGGCACCGTCAATGTCCAGCGCCCGGCAAAAGCTTTTGACCGCCTCCTGATGGTCGCCGGTTTCTTCCTGCGTCAGTCCCAGATAATTCCAGGCCTCTTTTAAATCCGGCTGCAAATCGGCCGCCCGCTGCAGCGCCTCCAGTGCCTCACGCTTTTTGCCGAGCATGCGATATGCCAGCCCGAGATTGAAAAAATGCGGGGCAAAAGGCGCCGGCGCATAGCGTATCGCCGCCAGAAAACAGTCAGCCGCCCGCCCGGCATTGCCCTTGCTCTGCGCAGCCAGCCCCAGCAGGTTCCACACGTCCGAATTTTCCGGCATCGCTTCAAGCAGTTTCAGATAAATGTCTTCCGCCTCATTCAGGGCGCCGTTGTTTTGCAGTTCAATTGCTTTTTGAAACATTAAATCATATGACATATCAACACCTTGCCCTTTAAAATTATTCTAAAATATTAATATTTGTCCGCCTGCTGCCCATACCTGTATGCCCTGTCCCGGCATACGCTCTCGTCAGCCGTTTTTCCGCCGCTGTTTTTCGCGTCCCGCCGTAAAAGCCGGCGGATTTCAGCGCTCTGCGGTCAACGCCCGGGATGCGCCGCCGGCACCAGAAAATCGTCCAGCGCCCGTCGGATTTCCGCAATATCGCTGTCGCTGCCGAGCCGGTGGTTGCTGTCTTTGAGTAACACGGTTTTGACATCGCTGCCGGTAAGTTTCTGCGCAATCAGCGGTGCCGTGCGCCAGTCAAGCGACGCATCTTTCATTCCTTGCAGCAGCCTCGTTTTTCCTGCATAAGGGATTGTTTCTTTGTCCAAAAGCAGGTTTTCGTTGCCCGATGCAATCATTTCTTTGGTAATGACATAAGTGAAATCGTTGGTCGGAAACGTAATTTTGCCGTCCCGTTCCAGAATTTCCTTGTGTTCGGGGCGGAAATAAGCCTCAAAATATTTTTTCAGGAAGTCCGGCGCCGCTGCCAGCCCGAGGAACCCTTTGACCTTTTGCGGAAACTGTACCGCCGCCAGCAGCCCGAGCCAGCCGCCGAGCGACGCACCCGCCGTAACAACGTCGCCGTCGACCATCTCGCCGACAATCTCAAAAATCTGGCTTTTATAGGTATTTATCGTCGTTTCTTCAAACCTTGCCGCATCGGAGCCGTGCCCCGCGATTTCGTAACGGAAAAAGCCCATGCCGTTCTCAATGCACCATTTCCTGATTTCTTCCGGTTTGCGCCCGTAGGGATCGGAGCAAAATCCATGTGCATAAACCAGCGTAAAGCTTTGAGTTTTTGCGCCGTCCGGCTTAATGTATTCATACTTTGCGGTATGCCCGCATTTATAGGTGTAAAAAGATTCTGACATCTGAACCTCGCCAAACAGATTAACGTTAATGGGAATATATACGACAAATGAGTAAAGATAAAGTAAAAAACACGGAAAATAACCGCCCGGACGCTGTCGGCGGTACCCCCGCCTTTGCTTCTCCCGCAGCGGAGAATTCGGGAAAGGCGTCCGTTTCAGCATCTCGCCCCTCCGGCGCCGCAGTTCAAAACGCGCTGCTGCCCTCCGGCTCCTCTGCTGCGCAGAATACGTCCGCGCCCCGCGGCTCCGTCGAACCGGTCGTGCTGCAGGTTTTGCCCGAACTGGGGCAGGGCGGGGTTGAACTTGGAACGGTACAGATTGCCGAAGCTTTGGTGCAGCACGGATACCGCACTTATGTCGCCTCGCAGGGCGGACGGCTTGAATACAGCCTTGAACGCCTCGGCGTCAAACACTTTACCCTGCCGCTTAAGAGCAAAAACCCGTTTACAATCTTAAAAAACGCCTCCAGGCTCGCGGAAATAATCAAAAAAGAGGGGATTAACATCGTCCATGCCCGTTCCCGCGCCCCGGCCTGGAGCGCATATCTCGCCGCGAAAAAAGCCGGCGTGCATTATATGACAACCTTCCACGGCACTTACGGCCTGGGTCCCGGCGGCATCAAAAAAATATATAACCGCGTCATGACCCTGGGCGAAAAAGTGATTGTCATTTCTTCGCATATCAAACGCCATGTTCTGGAAAATTACCATACCCCGGAAAATAAGCTTGTGTTTATTCACCGCTGCGTGGATATGGAGAAGTTTAACCCCGAAGCCGTCAGTGCTGAGCGGATGAAATCCGTGATTGAACAATACGACCTGCCGACTGACAAGCAGCTGATTCTCCTCATCGGCCGCCTGACGCACTGGAAAGGGCAGTGGCTGCTGATTGAAGCTTTGTCCAAATTGAAGGCTCGCGGCGATTTTCACTGTATTTTCACCGGCGATGACCAGGGGCGCGTCAAATACACCGAAAGCCTTGCCGCCCAAATCCGCGCCCACGGCATGGACGGCGACTTTACCTTTATCCGCCACACCGACGACGTTCCGGCGCTGATGAAAGCCTGCGACATTGTCGTCTCCGCCTCGGTTGAGCCGGAAGCCTTCGGGCGCATTGCCGCCGAGGGCGAAGCAATGGGAAAAATCGTGCTCGCTTCAAACATCGGCGGCTCGCTGGATAACCTTAAAGACGGCGTTACCGGCCGCCATTTCGTCTCTGGTGATGCGGACGACCTGAGCCGAAAACTTGAGTGGGCATTAAACCTTCCGGCGGACGAACGCAAAAAAATTGCCTCTGCCGCCCGTAATTTTGTAAAAGAAAACTTTACAAAACAAATAATGTGTGATAAAACGCTTGACGTCTATCGCGCTTTGGCGGAGAGTCCGCTGCGCTGACCGGAGGAAATTCCGGCCTGCGCACAGTTTCCGTCCCAACGCGGCAGACGGTAGTGAACGAAACAAAATCCCGGCTTGGCGTCAGGCGGCGCCGGTCGGACAACAAACTTAAACCAAAGGGGTATAATATGATTAAGATTGAACTGCCGGACGGCAGCATAAAAGAGGTCGAGGCCGGAATTTCGGGCTTTGAACTCGCAAATCAGATAAGTCATAATCTGGCGAAAGCCGCATTGGCCGTAGAAATTGACGGCACGTTAAAAGATCTCACTACCCCGCTCACTACCAACGCCAAAGTAAAAATTATCACCGCCAAAGACAAGCACGGGCTTGAAATTCTGCGCCACTCCTGTTCGCACGTTATGTCCGAAGCCGTTAAGGAGCTGTGGCCGGACGTTCAGGTAACGATTGGCCCGTTCATTGAAGACGGTTTCTATTACGACTTCTCGCGCAAAGAGCCTTTCACAACTGAAGATTTTGCCAAGATTGAAGAAAAAATGCACGAAATCGTCAAACGCGACGAAAAAATCACCCGTGAAGTCGTCAGCCGCGAAGATGCCGTTGCGCTGTTTAAGTCGCGCGGCGAACATTACAAGGTTGAAATTATCGAAGACCTGCCGGCGGACGCGGAAATTTCGCTTTACCGCCAGGGGGATTACGTTGACCTCTGCCGTGGCCCGCACGTTCCTTCAACCGGACATATCGGCAATGCCTTCAAGCTGATGAAAGTTGCCGGTGCATACTGGCGCGGCGATTCGAACAACGAAATGCTGCAGCGTATTTACGCGACGGCGTGGGCAGACAAAAAAGACCTTGAAGAATATCTGCACCGCATAGAAGAGGCCGCCAAACGCGACCATCGCAAACTCGGCAAGGAAATGGATTTATTCCATTTTGAACCCGAATATGCGCCCGGCGCGGTTTTCTGGCACGACAAAGGCTATAAAATCTACCGCAAGCTGATTGAATATATGCGCAACCGTCAGGAACACAACGGCTATGAAGAGGTTTCGACCCCGCGCATTATGGACCGCTGCCTGTGGGAAACCTCCGGCCACTGGGAAAAATACGGCGCTCACAACTACTCCGGCCAGACCGAGGACGGCAAATGGTTCTGCATTAAGCCGATGAACTGCCCCGGCGGCCTGCTGGTCTACAAACAGGGGATTAAGAGCTATCGCGACCTGCCGTTGCGTATGGCGGAGTTCGGCAAAGTTAATCGTTATGAAGCTTCCGGCGCCCTGATGGGCTTAATGCGGGTGCGCGAGTTCACGCAGGACGATGCGCACATCTTCTGCACGCCCGAACAGATGGAAGAAGAATGCATCACGACGATGAAGCTGATTTTTGACATCTATAAGGACTTCGGTTTTGACAAGATAAAGATTTATCTCTCGACCCGTCCGGAAAAGCGTATCGGTTCCGACGAAATCTGGGATATTTCCGAAAAGTCGCTGGCGAGCGCATTGGAAAAGCATGGCTACGAGTATGAAATCAACGAAGGCGAGGGCGCTTTCTACGGTCCGAAGCTGGAATTCATCCTCCGCGACGCCATCGGCCGCGAATGGCAGTGCGGCACAATTCAGGTCGACATGAACCTGCCGCAGCGTTTTGACATTTCCTATATCGGCGAAGACGGCGAAAAGCACCAGCCGGTTATGCTGCACCGCGCGCTGTTCGGCTCCATTGAACGGTTCCTCGGCATTCTGATTGAGCATCACGCCGGCAAGCTGCCGTTGTGGCTGTCGCCGGAACAGGTCGTCGTTATGCCGGTAACCTCCGCGTTCGACAATTACGCCGAAGATGTCGCCAAAACTTTGCGTGCCGCCGGCTTAACTGCCAAAACCGACCTCCGCAACGAAAAAATCAACTATAAGATTCGCGAACACTCGGTCGAGAAAATCCCGGTCATTATGGTTGTCGGTGCCAAGGAAGAGGCGGACAAGACGGTAACAATCCGCCGCCTGGGTTCGGAAAAGCAGGAAATTATGCCTCTTGCTGAAGCCGTTGCCGCTTTGGCAAAAGAGGCAGAAATGCCGCATAAAAACGAAGCCTGAAAATAACTCGGCCGGTTCCCGCCGAACCTCCCCGCCCCAAAGGCGAGGTTTGAAGGCGGCTCCGCCAGGCTCTCAGACCTTCATCTGACCGGAAACACGGTGCTTTGGCACCGTGTTTCTGCTTATCCAAACGTCGTTTTCGCCTCATCTTCCGCCGACGCCCTGGCCGCTCCGGCTATCGCCGACTGGATATCCGTCCGTCAGCTTCCGCCTTTGCCCGCTTTTAAATTCCGCCATACGCAAACGCATTTCCGTCCGGTCATAGCCATGTCATCAGCCTGTATTTTTGTCAAAAAAACTTGACATTTGTCATTTTTGATGTTACATGGTGCACAAACTTTAATTATTTTATTAACTTAAATTTTTGTGTTATGGAAAATCTATTATTACAAACCAAAGAGTATGTCAAAGAGTTAATGGTATACCGTTTTAAGTCGGTAATCCCTTCATTGGAAAAAACGGACAATTTTCCTATTCTGGTGAATGATTTCATGGATAAAGGAATCCTCTTGTGGCTTTGGATATTGCCTGATGGAAGAGCCATTTACTTCTCAAACAACAAGAAATTCGGAATATTGATTAAATGTCCTGATAACATTGAAGTCATAAGCTCGAATTTTTCCACAGAATCTTTCAAGATATACGATGCCGTGTATTGGCGTAGAGTATATGACAAAACGAAAGATGACGGCAAAAGCTTCAACACTTGCCAGTGTGAGGGTTTTGTCGTTGAATTCCTCTATAAGGACTATGCCGAATTATTAGCTATGCAATATGTTGAAGCTCTGGATTGCAAAAAAAGAGAAAAATCTACCGAGAAACAAACGGTCTTTTCTAAGCGGCAATTATTGGCAAATTGCGAAAACAAGCCGTTCAAACTAAGGATTGATGGCTTTTTGCTCAGCGAAGATTATGAAAAGGTTGCCGATTTTATCAAAAAGCATGAAGGCACTACAACGCCGCCGAAAATAGAAGAATATGAGAAAGATCCTTGGATAAAAAATATCTTTGATACTTTCAGGACTGCTTTCCTCGCTCCGGGATATCTGGGACATAAGTTTAATATGTCTTGAGATGGTCTTAATGAGGATAATATTAGGCATTGGCAGTCTTTTGCGTGTAAGGAAATGCAGGAAATCTTTTTGGAAAAAGGAAGCTGCTTGTGTGTGTTAAGTAATGCTAAAGCCTCTCCTTATGAACGCGAAATATGGAGCGTTGACGGCAATCCTAAGGTAATTTATCGCTTTCCTGCAGTAAAAAATCTGGAAACACTGATTGAGCGTCAAAAAGATTTTTTTGCCAAAGAAAAATCAGCTCAGGAAATCCGGGAATTTTACGAAAAATTTACAAGCGGATTTATCTGGAGAACGGAGGTAGATATGATTATCAGCGGACATGATGAAAATGGAAATCCGCAATTCCTCTTATTGTAAACGTCTGCCTATCACAAAACCAGACCAGCATGCTCTTAACCAACAGAAACGCTTCCGATACATTTCGGAGGCGTTTTGTTTATACCGCATAACCTTTTATATGCCACATAGCCGATTTTGTTCCATTATTCATTCCACCTCAATTTCTGTTACGGTATACCGCATATATTTTCCGTTAAACAAATCTTAAACTTCCACCGTTACACTGATATAAAATTAATCAGCAGACGAGGTGCCGAATGAAAAAATTATCTCTGCCCCATGTTTTGTCTCTGGCCGTGGCTGCCGTATGTGTTGCCGTGCCGGGCTATGCCGCGACGGACTTTTCAGGTTCTCCTGCTGAAGCGACTGCCTTTCCGGCAGGAATGGCCGCAGAAGATGATATCCTCGCTGCGGCAGATATTTCTGCTCCGGAACCGGCTCCGGCCGCCGCCCAACCGGCGGACGGCGTGTATATTATCCCGGATGATGTCCGTTGTTACGTTCGCAAAGAAGACCGTGTTACTTTCTGCACCGACCACGACGGCTCTCCGATAAACGGCGAAATGCGCAAATACCGCGAAGATGAGCTGATTCGCACTTATCCGCTCAAAGACGGCGTCTTGAACGGAACCGCCGTTTCCTACTATATCAGCGGCGGCATATTGGCTGAAAAGCCCTATAAAGACGGTAAGCTGGACGGTGTTGCCAAAACCTATTATAAAACCGGAAAAGAAGAAACCGTCGTCCCGTATACGGCCGGAAAACGGGAAGGCGTCGCCAAATATTACTATCAAAACGGCTATATGCAGGGGCAGGGGATTTATATCAACGGCCGCCTTAACGGACCGTCCCGCCTCTACGATGAAAGCGGTGAGCTTGTATACGAACTGACATATGAAAATGATACCGTCGTTTCCGCTTACTGCATGTATAAAAAGAATCCGGATACCGGCAAGCGCTACCGCAAGGTTCTTGACGCCGGAATTGTCGATCTGATAAACCGCAAACAGATTGCCCCCAAGCCGGTAATCGTTGAAAACAAATGCGCTATGGAGCGGATTTCCGAATAACACCATGCTCAATAACATCAAACAAATTCGTAAATCTCTCGGTATAACCGTTGCCGAACTGGCGCAAAAGCTCAATATGTCCCAAGGCAACCTTACCAAAATCGAAAACGGGCAGGTAGATATGAAAGCAGAAACCGCCGCCGCTATTGCCGCAATTCTGCAATGTCCGCTGGACAAGCTCATCGCTGAGAAAAAAGACAACGTTTCGCCGCTGTCATTGCCGCTTAATCTGCCCGCAGACAGCTGCACAATGGCGGTTAGGGATAATAATATGGCGCCGACATTGATTTCCGGCGACATTGCCGTTGTCCGTCCCTGCCAGACCAAAGGCGCCGACGGCATATATCAGCTGCAACGCCAGGGCAGGGAAGTCCTGCGCCGCCTGCAAACGCTCTCCGACGGCAGAGTTGCGGTTTTATGCGATAATCAGGCTTATCTGCCCGAATATGCAGTAACCGCTGCGGAGCTGGAAATTTCCGGACATGTCGTCAGTAAAATCGCCGTTGTTTCATTATCCTGATTTTACTTTTGCATTTTTACCAATATGTTTCAGGCTGATCAGTAAGCCTGACTAATGTATGCCTTGCCTTATTCTAGGCATATCTCATTTTATTCCCAATACCTCCGACAATTCCCCTGCTATTACCGCCAACATCGGTCTGTTTTCAAAAATCCCCCCCCCTCCCAACTGTTATCACCACTACGTATATTTTAAAAGCATATTATTCCTATTTTTTAATTTTATTTAATTTGCAAAATGCATTACAAAAGAATAAATAATTAAATACAGTGTGTTGTTAGTTTTATTCATTGCAGTGAATATATTGACAAATATTCATAACAAGAATATTGTAAAATACAAAAATCTATCCTGAACATCTTTCTTAGACATTAAATCCCGAATGAGTTTTTCGCTCAAAAACTCCCACAAACACCTCTATAGCTGTCTCTCTATAGTTTTCTTTCTGCATTTTCCTCGTTGACACAAAAAAATCCGCCATACTGCTGATAGCGGATTTTTAGATTTACCTACCGGCTATAGCGGAGCCTTAGTATTAAGGAACGCTAGTTCTCGGGGTCATCAGATGGTGACTTCCTTGAGCATTTAGGTTCGGCCAGTATTGCCATAAAAGTTTGTTCAAGATTATACAGTTTCTCCTTTTCGTAAGCGATTGCCAACTGAATGGAATTACCGTATTCCCGAATAATCATCTCTTCTTCTTCACTCATCATGCTCGGGCGTTTCCCCAAGGCAAACAGGTTTTCCCGGTTGTTTTTGGCAAGTTTCTGCATTTCCATCGGCACGCCGGAAAGAACCACCAGTGACCTGTTGATTTCCAAAATCCGCATCACTTTGCCGAGAACCATCTTGTCCATTCTCGGTTCCGGCCATACCAGATGTGCAATTTTCGTTTTGGATATGATGTCGGCTAAATCAGCAAGCTGTTCGTCGGAAAAATAACATCCCGTCAAATCCAGATAGACCAGGCTGCCAAGCCCTCTTATCGTATCCAGCAGCAGCTCAAACAGTACCGGGTCGTCATTAAAGATAAAACACTTGACAGCCAGATTTCTGAGCTTTTCTTTCTTTTTCAGCCGCAACAGCATATTTCTGAGCATTTCCGCATCGGAATATTTGTTTTTCATCATAGAGTTTTTGAGCATCCCGCGCGCCGTCGTATAAAGTCCGCCGATATTGCCGTCTGCGACAAAAACTTCGACGGAGCCGATGCCGATGGAGAACTTTCGCAGCTCCAGGCTGTTGTCCAGCCACAGGTATGCCTCTTCCAAATCCTGCTTTTTCAAACAGGGGCGTTTCAAAATAATCTCTTTTGCGCTCGCGTCATAGTAGCCGAAAGAGTTTCTTGAACCGCATTCGTTGGCTAAGCCCCTCATTTGCGCTCCTTTCTTTTCCAGGGGTTAAAGTTAAACACAACCGTTAATGGATTTTACACAACCAACAATTGTATCGTCTTGTTTTCTATACATATACTATAACAACCCGGAAAGAAATGCAATACTTTTTTATTTATTATTGTATTATCTATCGCAGTAATAGTTTATCGGTTCATATAACTTTTTATATTGATTTTATATAAGTTTGTATATGTTTCAAATCAAAAGGTGATATTTTTTCGGATTTGTTAATAAATAAAGGTAAAACTCCGCTAAAAGAATTGTCAAACAAAATAAAAAAAATTATAGTATCCGCAGTGTAATTTTTGAAAGTCCGACCATGATTTTGATGGAAAATCCGGCTTACGGATATGCCGTTTTGGCGTTTTTGCTCTTTTTCTGCCTTTATTATGCCGTAGTCTGCCGCGTCCGCCTGCTGCACAAGGCCGCGGAATATAATGATATTTACGGTAAATACAGCGAGTTACAGCTCAAACACGCCGTTACCGAGTCTAAATTTGCCGACGTTATTTCCGGCGCGGCAAAAGCCGAATCGGAAAAAATAGCGCTTCAGAACGCCGTTACCGGGCTGGAACGGGATTTAAGTGCGCAAAAAGCCGCTGCCGCCGCCCGGGAAGAAGCGATGGCTGAAAAAATCCGCTATCTGGAAAAGATAAAAGAAGAACTGACGCTGAAATTTAAGGACATTTCCAACGAAATCATCAAAGCTCAGCACGAGTCTTTTTCCGCCGAGCAGAAAACCGCGCTTTCGGCGCTGCTGTCGCCGTTTGCCGAGCAGCTTAAGGCTTTTAAGACGGAAGTTGCCAGCGCCCGGGAAGAAAGCATAAAAAGCAAGTCCAGCCTTGATACCCAGCTGATGAACCTGATGGCGCTGAACCAAAATCTCAGCAAAGACGCCCAGAGCCTGACCGAAGCGCTTAAAGGCAACAAAAAGGCACAGGGCAACTGGGGGGAATTCCAGCTTGACAGGCTTTTGGAAAGTTCCGGTCTGCGCAAAGGGCAGGATTACGACACGCAGGAAGCGTATTATGACGAAGACAAACGGCTTTACCGCCCGGATGTTATTATCCATTTGCCGGAAAACCGCGATATTATCGTCGATTCCAAAGTTTCTCTTAATGATTATCTCGAAGCCGTCAACGCCGACAAAGCGGAAACACAGCAAAAATTCCTGCAAAAAAACCTCGCCTGCATCAAAGCGCATATCGACGAACTGTCCGCCAAGGAATACCAGAAGCTGCTTAAAGGGCGCACTCTGAATTACGTCATTATGTTTATTCCGGTAGAAAGCGCCTATGTCGCGGCGCTTGAGGCCGATAACAACCTGTACGATTATGCATACCGCCGCAACGTCATTTTGGCGACGCCGCTTTCGCTGATGCCGGTTTTGCGCACGGTGGAAAACCTCTGGCGGATAGACAGCCAGAACCAGAACGTGCAGAAAATAGCCGAACTCGGCGGCAAGATTTATGACAAGCTCGCAGCTTTCGTTGAGGATATGAAAGCCATCGAACGCGGCTTAAATCAGGCTTCCAACGCTTATAACAATGCCATGACCAAGCTTTCCGGGCGCGGCTCCGCATTGTCGCAGGCTGAAAATATGAAAAAGCTCGGCGCCAAAACCGGCAAAACCATTGCGCTCGCCCTGAACGACAATGATTTGCTTTTAACCGCCCCGGCCGAAGCCGTAACGGCAGCCAATACGTCTGCCGCAGCCGCTATAGCAGACACACCGGACACAATCGCTCAAACCGAAACATCGGTAACAGCCGTTCCAACCGATACATTGGCAACAAACGCTCAAACCGAAACACCGGCAGTAAACGCCGCAACTGAACCCGCAGGAGAAAAAAATGTCTGATTCCTCAAACAACGCGCAATCTTCCTTTAACCCCGGCGCCTCCGCCAAATCGCGCCGCATCGTTTTTACCGGCGGCGGCTCGGCCGGGCACGTAACTCTGAATCTTGCGCTGATTCCCTGGTTTCTTGAACAGGGATGGCAGGTATCGTACATCGGCTCCAAAGGCGGCATGGAGCAGGAACTTGTCTCCCGCTTTTCCGAAGTCCGCTACTACGGCATTTTAACCGGCAAGCTGCGGCGCTATTTTTCCTGGCAGAATTTTCTCGATATGGCAAAAATACCGCTCGGCTGCCTGCAGGCATGCTGGCTGGTGCGCAAAATCAATCCAGACATCATCTTTTCCAAAGGCGGCTTTGTGTCGTTTCCGGTTGTGGTCGGCGGCTTCGTGAACCGCAAACGCATTTTTATGCATGAGTCGGACATAACGCCCGGACTGGCCAACAAGCTGAGCCTCCCGTTCGTCGGCACGTTCTTTACGACCTTTCCCGAAACGGTGCAGTCCGTTTCCCGAAAAGGAAAAGTATCCTGCGTCGGCCCCGTATTGTCCGACCGCCTGTTTAACGGCAGCCGCGAAAAAGGCGCCGCATTTGCCGGGCTGGACCCTTCCAGACCGACGGTTATGGTCATCGGCGGCAGCCTCGGCGCCCGCAGCCTGAACGAAGCCGTCGCCCGGAATCTGCCGCAAATCCTCGCTAAATACCAGCTGATACACATCGCCGGCAAAAACGGCTTTAATCCTGAATTGCAGGGCAGGGGCTATGTCCAGTACGAATATGTCGATACGGAGCTGAAAGACCTGATGGCGCTTGCCGATATTGTCGTTTCGCGCGCCGGCTCCAACTCTATTTTTGAATTGGCGAGCCTGTATAAGCCGATGATTCTGGTGCCGCTGCCGGCTGCGTCTTCCCGCGGCGAACAGAGCCTGAATGCCCAAAGCTTTGTTGACAAAGGCTACGCTGAAATCATCCGCGACGAAGATATCGCTGATCCTGAAATTCTGCTCCCGATGCTGGATAAGGTTTATGCCGGCCGTACCGCCTATACCGAAAAAATGCGCGAAAACCCGGTCAAAATCACTTCTGCCGCCGCGCTTTGCGAACAAATCTGTTCCGTTGCCGCATCGTCATAAGATTTGCCTCTCCGAACAATATCTGCCTCCAGTGCCGCGCCATCACTTCCTGCCGGAGCGCTGCCTGTTCTGCTCTCTATACCCGGTACCTTATTTATCTGCCGTTTACGCTTTTACGTCAGGTTTCAGAGCTTTTTGCCAGCCTTTTGCCGCCCGTGAAAAGGTAAAGCCCCGTCCGCGCCGCCGGGTATTCTCGCCCGGTTTGCAGAGAATCCCGCACACTGCGCCTTTGCGGCAGCCGGTAATTTCCGGCGCGGTAAACTTTTTCCCTTCCAGAAAACACCGCGCCATATCGGCCATAATCCGCGCCTCCGTATATTGTCCGCTGATGCCGTAATCGTCCAGCATCGCCGCAAAGAACTTTTCGCCGCGAAATCTCTTGCGGATATTTTCCGCCGCCGCGATATGTTCGGGCAAAAGCAACCCACGCCCGGTCAGCAGGCTGATAAAGTCGCGGTAAATCAGCGGATTGCGCCACCCGCCGCCAAACATCAGAAAATAGCGTGGAAAATCAAGCTCTTTCGGCAGAAATCTCAACCCCATAAACACCGTATAGGCCGCAAAATATTCCACCGTGCGCAAAATATCCTGTTCCGCCAGCGGATAGTTTTTAAGCCGCTCGGTCATACGATACAAATGCGGCCCTGACGATTTCGGCGGCACGATATCCAAAAAATTGTCGCCATCCGCCGTAACCGCCGCCTCATCATACAAATCTTTCAGCAGCATGCTGTTAATGTGTCCGCCTGCTGCCAGCTTGCCGTCTTCGTCAAAATCGGCACCGTAAAAAGCCTTTGCCAGCATATCCGCATAGTGGTTGAACGGTCCGCAGTCATAGCCACAGACTTTTTTGCGCAGGGTCGCGCCGCTGCTGACCAGCGCCAGATTGGCAGTATTTCCCCCGTTGATAAAACAGACCGGAAACATTCCGCGCCTGGAAAGGGCATAACTGAGGTGCAAATTGTGCACCGGCGCCAGAGGCGCACCTTCGCCGCCGTTGAAAATATCGTCGGAACGGAAATCGTAAACCACAGGAATCCCGGCCTTTTTCGCCAGCCCCGCCGCGTCAAACATCTGTGTCGTAAACGGCTCGCCGCCGCCGGCCGAAGAGGGCGGATTATGTTCACCCGTCGACTGTCCGTGCAACCCGATGGCCGCCACGTTTTCCCGCGGCACGCCGCTTTTCGCCAGCAGTTCCTCCACGGCTCCGGCCAGCAGTTCGGTATAAGTTTTAAGTGCCGGGCGGAATTTTGGCAGCTTCGCCGCCTTGTCCATATCCGATCCGAGGGCGATAATTTCTTCCCGCAAATCAAGCATATCCTGCCGCAGCGCCGCAGGGTAGGGAACCGACACGCCGGCAATGTCATGGATGCTTCCGGCGCCGGAAAACTCCGTCATCACCACATCTGCCGCATCAAGCGAATTTCCCGTCATTGTCCCAATCGTAATCATTGCGCCTCCGGTAGAATATTTTTTATTAACAGTATCATATCCGCCAATTCTTAATATCGGCTTAATCCCGGTGCATACTCCGGTTTCGCCTCGTTTCCTTTCTCTTTGCCGCTCCGGCATCTCCCGCACCATTTGCAGCCCGGCCTCTTCCCCGCTCCGCCGCTATATGCTGCTGCAAGTCCGGCTTTTGCAAAAACGCTCCGCCCCGTTTTTTCCGCGCCATCTTTCGCTATCGCTTTCCCTGCATGCCGTCGTTACATACCGCCGCGAACGCGATTCATGTTGACAAAATTTTGTACCATATCTATACTCCGCCGCGATATTCTATTTTTTTAACTAATTTTATACCAATTATTATGAAAAAAGATGCTTTTGCCATGATTTTGATTATGGCCTGCGTTGTATTGGCCTCGTGCAGTCCGCGTGTAACTGCTCTTGGCGACACGGGATTATACGCATTCACCGACCCGAAGACACAGCTGGCCGGCGTTACCGACGAAGACGGGAAAATTCTCATTCCGGCCTATGCCGAAGAAATCGTCCCGCTCAAAGACGTTCTCGTCTGCTATTCGCCGAAACACCGGGGAATGGTTTACCGGCTGGACGGCGAACCGCTGTTTTACGAAGAGTTTGACTACGTCATCGACAGCGGAGATTTCCTGCAGTGTCTGGAACGCTACGGCATGTACGTTTACGTCTACGGCAGCGGCAAACCCGTCGGCCCGTTGCGTCCGTGCCACGTTTCTTACCTCAACAACACGTTGATTTTCAGTTCAAAATTTGAAGTCAACGTTTACAATCTGGCCGACAAAGAAACCGAAAAGATTTTCTACCGCCGGCCGGAAGGGAATGTAAGAAGCTTCGCCTGGCTTGGCAAAAAGAAAAAGCTGGTTACCGGCCTGTGCGTCGGCGAAAGCCGCTATGCCTCCCGGATTGCCTGCGGCGAAACGCTGGATGCCGACGACAATGCCGTCGTCTGCCGAACGCCGTACGGAACCGCCGTCGGTGAAGACAACGGCGATTTCTGGACATTCCTGATTCCGTCCACGGACAGTACTGCCGCCGCTTTGACCGACGTCCCCAAAGAAAGCTGGCTCGTTTATGACCAGAGCCGCGGCTATGATTTTCTTGTCGTTCCGCAAGGCTGGGGCATGGACATCAAACAGGTCGACGGCAGGTTTGTCAAAACGTTAAGCTGGCTCGGCTGGTGGAGGCTGCATCGCCGTTTGGAAGAAATCGGCGAACTCGGCGGTCTGCACGTCGCACGCATTGACAGGCTGGAAACGGAATAGCCGTTTTCCCGCCGCCGGAGCTTCCCGCCCGGAGCGCTCCTGCACCAATCTCCCGCTTAGGTTTACAGCTTAAGCGGGAGATTTTGTTTAAACAGCCCGAATACCCGATTTTCTTCCCGGCCGTACCTGCTTTTACCGCCTGTTGTCAAATACTTCCGCCTTCATCGCCCATGGTTATTTTTGTCCTTTTTGTACATATTTATGTTGCAAAATAAAATCTTCCTCTTATAATCAGTACCGACAATAAATTTTTATTCACCATTAAAAATGTCAAATTATGAAAAAATTATTTTATGGGCTGATGATATGCGCATTGGCATTCATCGCCACAAGCTGCGGTTTCAAATCCGAAGAAAAGCCCTTGCACGGCAGTCTTGTAACCTTTACCGCGCCCGATGACGGCTCGGACGGCATTTTGCTCGGCGTCAGGGAAAAAGCGCCCAATCCGGACGATAGTCGTGTTATCGTCACGCCGGCCCGCTATACGTCCATAACCGCCGACGACAACGTTATCATCTGCCGCGTCAGTGACCTTAAGGTGGAAGCCTATAAACACGACGGCGACCCGATTGGAAACGGCGAGTTCGAAACTTTTACCCGTATGCCGCGCGAAGAAGTCGTGTACATGGGAACGAATTACAAAACAAGTACCTGGTACTTTCCGGCACAGGACGAAACATGCGCCGTCAAATCCTCTTATCAGGGGCTGAAACTGCTTTTCCTGCGCCTTGATACCGGAGTGTGGGAAGTGCGCACCTATGGCGGCAAAAAACTCTGGACTTCTCCGGAGATGGCTGAAGGACGCAGGTATTGGCTGATAAAAGACGCCAAAGCGCCCGGCGAAGAGTTTTATTTTGCCGTAACCGGCGGAAAAAGTCCTGCCTGCACGTTGTATGACTGCAACGGCAAGGAACTCAAAAAGCTGAACGCTTCGCGCTGGCGCCTGACGCAGAAAAAGCTGAAAGCGCAAAAGGAACTTGACGCGGAAACCGTCTATGCCGAAATCGACGGCATCAGAAAGTTCTGACCGGAAATTCTGCTGTTTTTTGTTCCAGCCGTATTCGTTATCTCAGCGGTTGGACGCCGCTTGATTTCGGGATTTTCCCGTTTCGCTAAAACACAGGCCTTTGCGCCTGTGTTTTTTTGATTCAAATCCGCAAAAAATAAAGGCTTTTGAAAGACAAAAATTTGAAACACAAAAAAACGCCGTTATCGAATACCTTCCGATATCAGGCGTCTTTCTAATCAAACTGGCTGTGTAGTAAATCCTAAGGTATTCAGCATACGAAAGAGCAATGATTAAATAATTTCCCAAATTCCTTTCGGACTTTCATCCACTAGTTCCCCTGGATTTTCTTTCAAATGTGCTGGTTTTATTCTACCGTCTCTTCTCAGTTCTGTAACAGTCCAACGAATATCATAATTCCATGTATAAAACATATTTTCAGAAGGATTTAATTTACTCGCATAAAGCTTCAAGAATTCACGGAGTATATTCGTCATAGAAGCTTTTCCTCCCAAAGACTTAATAATTTCATACAATAAATCTGGCAAATCATTTCTAACCATATTCTATTCTCCACCATATAACTAATCGTATAAAAAAAGTGCACCATCACTATTTTTGCAAAGTCAAACTAAATCTTTTGTAATTTGTTGACTGTTCCAGAAGTCAACCTATCTTGGCTATTTTTCCCTCAAAAATGCTACAGCAACAACTAAAGTGTTGTTCTTCCGTACAGAGATCAGATAAAAATCAGCGAAAAAAAAGAGCTTCTCATTGGGTACTCCCAATATTGGTCCCCGAAAAACAGAAGGCTCTGGATCCCTAGTTAGTATTTTCAATAATCGTCGTTAATCCGACTTGACTTCGTTACAAGCCAAACCCTCATTAATAGAGGCTCTAGTTAGTGTATGTCTCATAATAAATTTGACTTATTATAAACAAAGTTATAAAGTTTATTAGCTTTATAAATACTAAAAAGGATAAATTATGGCATTTTATTCAAACTCTGTAGACGCTTTTCTTAAACAAACAGAAAGTGAGATATTAGGCGAACTTGTCGCAAAAAATCCCTTTAGTCTAGAAGACCTACAAAAAAATGCATGGATTGAAGAAATACGAATCCTCAAAAGCGTTTTTATGGAGAATAACAAAGGCCACATTGTTTTTGAATACACCATTCCACGTATGGGGAAAAGAGTAGATGCTATATATATTCTAGATGGCATTGTATTCCTTCTGGAATTTAAAGTTGGAGCAAAAGATTACTCCAAATTTGCCATTGATCAAGTAGTTGATTATGCCCTTGATTTAAAGAACTTTCACAAATCAAGTCACAATAAACTATTGGTCCCTGTTCTAATATCCACTAAAGCTCCCAATAATAATGAGTTTGACAATGGGTATCTAAAAGATGGTATATTAAAAGTTGTCAAATGCAATGCTGACAATCTTTCTGAAGCATTTAAATTGATATCTGCTAAACATAAAGAGGATGATTTTGATCCACTTGAATGGATAAACTCTCCGTATTCTCCAACCCCTACAATTATAGAGGCCGCTCAAGCTCTTTATCGGAAACATAACGTTACAGACATTTCTAGGAATGATGCTAGTGCAGTTAACCTCAGTCTAACAACTAAAGCTATAAATGAGATTATTGAGAAGAGTAAACGTGAGAATAAAAAGTCTATCTGCTTCATTACAGGAGTACCTGGAGCTGGAAAAACTCTAGCAGGATTAAATATCGCTAATGAACGCCATAAATTTGATGAAAATGAACACGCCATTTTTCTGTCTGGCAATCAACCCTTGGTTGAAGTATTGCAAGAAGCCTTGGCTCGCGATGAAAACAGCCAATTCAAAACAAAAAAGTCTGAAGCACTAATCAAAGCAAAGGCATTCATTCAAAATATTCACCATTTTCGCGATGATGCAATGAAAAACTATCTTCCTCCCAATGAGAAGGTTGCTATATTTGACGAAGCCCAAAGAGCTTGGACTGAAGACATGCTCACAAATTTTATGGCACGCAAAAAGGGTAAATCCAATTTTAATATGTCAGAGCCAGAATTCTTAATAAGTGTGATGGATAGACACCAAGATTGGGCTGTCATTATTTGCCTTATAGGTGGAGGGCAGGAAATAAACACTGGTGAAGCCGGATTGATTGAGTGGTTCTCATCTATAAGAAAACATTTTACACATTGGGATGTCTACATCTCCAATAATATCACGGATAGTGAATACACTAGAGGCCTTTCGAATGATGAACTAATGTATGGAATAAATTGCACCACAATAGAAAAACTGCATTTATCTGTATCCCTACGTTCGTTCAGAAATGAAAATGTTTCAAAATTAATCAAATCAATACTAGACATTGATAAACAGCAAGCAAAAGATTTATATTCATCAGTAAGCAAAGACTACCCAATAGTAATGACCCGTAACATAGAAACGGCAAAAAAATGGGTTAAATCTCAGGCTCATGGTACAGAAAGATACGGACTCATTGCCAGTTCTGGCGCCAGAAGGCTTCGCTCTTCAGGCATTTGGGTACAAAGCAAAGTAAACGCAACTAATTGGTTCTTGAATAGCCATGATGATGTTAGATCATCATATTTTCTCGAAGATACAGCGACTGAATTTGATATCCAGGGACTAGAACTAGATTGGACAATCGTTTGCTGGGATGCAAATCTGCGCTTCGTTGAGAATCATTTTGAGTATTATAGTTTCACAGGATCAAAATGGATGAAAATAAATAAAGCCGAAAATATATTATATCTCAAAAATGCTTACAGAGTTCTTCTAACCAGAGCTAGACAAGGCATGATTATCTTTATTCCTGAAGGAGATGAACATGATACCACAAGACTCACAAGCTACTATGATGGAATCTATAATTACTTAAAAGATATAGGCGTTCAACCGATATATTAGAACAATTATATATTACGGAGACGTCATTACCGATATTTTTTCTATAGAAGCTCGTAATATCTCACATCTACTTACTAGAAAGCTCTTAATATGGCTGCTAATAGTAATGACACTATAAATGCTAAATTACAGAAACTTCTAGATGGTGAATTTTAAAAGCCAAAGTAACTTTGTTTCCGCCGGATACGAAAAAAGACGCTGCAAACGAGCGTCTTTCTGATCAAACTGGCGGAGAGACAGGGATTCGAACCCTGGGTACCCCGTGAAGAGTACAATTGATTTCGAGTCAACCGCATTCGACCACTCTGCCATCTCTCCGTTAGAACCGATATATAAAAGCAAATAAAATAAAATGCAAGCAAAATTCTGCCGCTTGTGGAACTTTTTTTGCCGCCCGCGATATTCTTTTCCGCAATAGCCCTCTTCGCTGCCGGCGCTGCTTTCCGGCTGACCGGTTTAACGCCCGTTGTCACCGCGGCGGTAGGCCTTTGTCTTTCCGTCCATTCCCCATTGGTTAAGCCCGGAAAGGACTTCGTCTTCTGCGACAATCCGGTCAATACTGCGATGTGGATATTTTTCCATCATCTCGCCGAACCAAACCGCAACTTCGCCCATTTTTATCCGGCGGCTGCCGGTTTCAATCGTGCCGTAATCCAAAACTTTATCCGCCTCAATCCCTTTAACGGCTTTGTAAATGCGGTCTTCCATAGTCAGCGAACACAGGGTAGGGCCCAGCTCCGATAAAATATTGTCATCATAGCCGTTCTCTCTGAATGCAATGCTGAGATTGTCATCGCCTTTGCGGTTGTCTTCGGGAAGTTCTGCCGAAGCCGGCTTTTTCTGCATAACATGTTGCAGCTCGTGGATAATAACTGCCCCCACCGGCGAAAAATCCCCTTCGGATAAATTTCCGCTGCTGTCAACGCCCAGACTCAGCCCGACACTCATTCCGCGCCGACACCAATAAGCCACGGCATTGGCAAAATCATCCTCGTTAACCGAGGTAAAATACCACAGGCTGTCGTCTTTAATCTCCTGTTTTTGCAGCCATTTTTGCAGCATTTTTTTACTCAGGGCATTGGCTTTCGTGCTGTCGGCATAGGAAATCATAAACCGGTCATTGCAGTTATAAAGAGCCTGCGCTAACTTTTTCACTCCCGGATATTGGGCCGCCTTGCGCACCAAAGCCTGATAATCCTTGTAATATCGCCCGAAAAGTTCGTCCCGTTCGTCAATCCAGCCGGCACTTTTTTGCAAAACCTCATCATAGTTGTCGCCGTACCGCAGCACTTTTTCAAAATAAAGAAACGCTTTCAAGTTATTGTAATCGCTCAAATCGACTTCGTCTTCGGTTCCCTTGACGCGGCTGATTTGCGCCAGCATCTTATAAGCCGTAATCTGATATTCTTTTTTCTGATTATAAGTCAGGGCAGGGCTGTTTTGCACCGCTTTTGTCGCGTTAATGCCGTTTTTGACGATTTCCCAGAAATTGGCATTGTTTTCGGGGCAGTGGTTAAAATTCCTGTCCCTCAGCTCCGGCGCGTCGGTATGGATAATCAGCTCGTTGATTTCCTCTTGCGACAGCGGCTCTTTTGCTTTCAATTCCGTCAGATTGTAGCGGTCAACGACATCAAGGTAAATTTCCGTATAATCAACATGCTGCCCGTTATTTTCTTTTTCTTCCTGATTCTGCTTAGGCGAACAGGCCGTCAGCGTCATTGCCGAAGCGAGCAGGAAAGGGGTAACCCGGCGCAGCACTTTTCCCGGCAAAACAAACGGCTTCGCCCTGCGTTCGGTTCCGAAAACTTTTACCTTGTCTGTCAAAAATCCCGTATAAACATCTGCTTTCATGCTTTTTCCTTCCGGTTTCTGTCCCTTAATCTACGAAGACCACCTTCGCCAGTTTGCTATTCATGGCATAAAATTGATTATTTCTTTCCACGACAAACAGATAGCGGTTTCTTTTCAACGGCAGCATCAACTCTTCATGAACAAAATCTATGGCAAAGCTTTCCGCAGCACTGCGCAGAACCGCCGATTGCGCCGATTCATTGACTTCGAGCCGCATGTCGGCACCAAAGCCCAGTCCGGACTTAATCTCCAGCAGCACTTCTCCCAGTTCGTTCAGCAAAAAGCAGCCCATTTTTCTTTCCTCCGTTGTTCTTAGATGCCGGCATCATTTCAGTGCCGCATGCTTTTTCGCTCCAATATATAGAAGTATACATCAAAAATCGCCGCGGCACAACAAAAAAATGCCGTTTCGTCAAAAACGGCATTTTCCGGGCTTTTCCGTCCGTCCCCGGCGTTATGTTCCCGCTATTCCGGTTGCAACAGGCTGCGTAAATATGCAATATCGTCAAGCCACGGGCGGACGTCTGTCGGAATGCCGTGTCCGGTTTCCATGGTTATCAATGCATTGCCGGCGGTAAATTCCGTTACCAGCCGCCGGAGGTCATAATTGCCTTCGCCGTAATGTCTGTGGTCGTCGCAAGTGCTTGCAACATCGCCGTCGCACAGATGATACATCGCCGGCTTGAGCGCTGCAAACTCGGACAATACCTCATAAATATCGCGGTTATAAGTATTTGCCCCGCAAATGGCATGTGAAAAATCAAGACAGAACTTTGCCCCCGTTTCGCTGATAAAACGCCTGATTTCGTCGGGCGTAATGCCATGCAGCTCGCGCTTGGTCTGCGAACAGTATCCCGGCAGGTTTTCCACCGTCAGGCGCGCATCGCCGAATGCCTTAAACTGGCGCATGCTTTCTTCCAGATATTTTTCGCCGCGCCAAAGCCCCGGATGCAGAATAATCATCTCCGCCCCCAGCATATCGGCAAACTGCTGCGACGACATGAGCCTCTGCCGGTTGCTTTCAAACTCCTCCGGATTGGAAATATCCAGTTTCTGCACGGCATGCGGCGCATGGATAACCGCCAAAACGCCTCTGAACGCTGCCTTGACCGCAGCCTGCGTTTCTTCAAACGTGTCGGGCAGGGCAAAAAGCTCCAGATAATCAAATTTTCCATCTTTAAGCGCCGCTTCCGCCGACTGCACAAACGCCTTGTTTTTAATAAAATCTTTCGACCACAATTTTAAGCCGAAACGCCTTTTTGCCGTTGTCATAGTTCCAGTCTGCCTCCGTTGCTGAAATGTTTTTCTGCCGCTCCGGTTTCCCGAAACCAATCCGGTTCCCCGAAACCAAATTACATTTACCGCTGCCTGCGGCAAAAATCAAGCGTTTTTTGCCGCCTGTTCCCGCGGTTTTCCCGCACCGCCTGCCGCAAAAATTCCTTGACACTGCATATGCAAGATGCTATTTGAAACAAACATTTTGTATTATTCTGCCAAACCGGCGGCACAACCGCCTTCAATAATAATTATTAAATCTTAAGCTTTATGTTAGCATTTTTTACCAACAGTCTTGGCGTTATCACTTACGCCGAATTTAAAACGTTGTTTTATCAATCGCTTGCCAAACAGGTGAAACGTGTCTTCCGTGTTCCGGAATACCGCCGTTCCCGCTGGGCAAAAGCCCTCCAGAATCAAAGCGCCGAAGTCGACAATCTGAACATCAGCAGCGATTTCCGGCTGGACTACTCAGACTTTACCGTCTGGCTTTTAAACATCGGAGAGGGGCTTCATGCACCGGCCGCCGCTGAAAATTATAAAAAACTTGCCGGAGAATCATTCCAGAACGGAACATTGACCGTTGCCAATGCTTTTTATTTATTTTCAGAAGCTTATGCCGAAACATTATTGCAAAAGGGGAGCAATGTCATTTGCAACCATGCGTTCGGTTTCGCCGCTGACGACGTAAAAGCGGCGCAAAACGGAGCAGGGGGCATACAACCGGCCGGCCCTGTAGAAAAACAAGCTTTGATTCTGCATATGGAATACTTCTATTTCACCAAACAGAATCGCTCAGCCGCCGGCCACGACGGACAAAAAAAGGATTTTCTGCGCCGCTATTTTGCCGCGCTGGAAACTTTCCGTCGCCAATTGCCGCCGCAAAGCATTGAAAAGGCGTTTAAAAGCATAGAGGAAATCTGACTTTCCATATCTTCGCTGATATTTCAACAGACAATGCCGGGTTTACGCCCGGTATTGTTTTTATGCTTCCCGTCTTTCGCCCGGCTTATGTCGCTGTTCTGCCTTCGGCTGGCTTTATTCGGGATAATCAGGATTTTGTTCCAAATCCTTTCCTGGCTGTATTTCATCAGGATTTATTTCAGGATTTATTCCGGAGCGCCGAATTGGTTTGCGCCTTCATCGCCTTTGATAAACGCAAACAAAATAATCTTATACGTCGGTACAAACAGCCACCATCCGGATTTTCCAAAATCGTGCACCCGGCGGATAATAACCGTAACTGTCGGAATAAGCGTAACTTTTCCGATAATGTCCAAACTTTGCAGCAAATTCGGAAAATCTTCCATCCGGACATAAAAAAGATAAAAAGCCAGCATTTGCAACGATAGCGTAAACAATACAAAAGACCAATATTCTTTGCGGCTGGCACGTCCTTTTTTCGAAAAATACTTCAAAACCATACATTTAAACATATAATAAAACATACTGCGGGAACCGCCGTACACAGGCTGAGGTGCAGAATCCGAATGCGCCGCCAGATGAATACGCCGTTGCAACACATTTTGCTCAGCCGTCGCTGACATTGTATTCGAATATTCTGACATTGCAAACGAACATTCTGCAGCTGCTGCGCCGTCCGGATTGTTCGTACTTCCGGTCAGACCGGCATTGCGCCGCTGCGCGTCTTGCGATATGGCGGCGTTGTCTTTATTGTCCTTTTGTATGGCATCTGCTGATGTAAACATTAGTCTGCTCCTGTTCAATTTAATAATAGACGCCAATTTATTTAAATGCAGTAAAAATGCCGCAAAAATACAGAAACAAAGCCCCCTCCCGTCTTCTCTCCACCTTGTCGCATAATATATCTTATGTATACTAAATGATATAAAAAAAAGAAAAAAGAGGCTTCAAATCAAGTAGTTACTTTAAACACCGCAGTTGAAACCTCTTCACAATTCTATAAATTAAAAACTAAAAGCCCGCAAACGCCATTCGCGCCAAAACGCAACAAGGCTGTGCTCAACTGCCTCAATGCGACTTAACCGCATCAGTCAGTTTGTCTTTCGGCTTAATACCCCATTCCTTGACGGTCCAATATGCGTCGCCGTCTTCTTTTTCCAGAATGCAGACGCCGCCTGTACCGACTTTTATATCAAACTCTTCGCTGAATTTCTTAAAATTTCCCGTCAGATGCGGCGCAAAGCGAATAATGCCGTTGGAGCTGACCACCATAACCGTTTTGTCTTTATAATCGCGTTCAACTTCTGCTGCAAAATCTTTCCAGGCTTTGATAATGGCGTCCACCGAAACATTCCAGCCCGCGGGAACAATCGCCTCGCGTTCCCAGGCGTCCATAGCTTCCTGCCCTACGCGCGCTACAACTTCCGTCTCCGGCTTGCCTTCGTCCGGGCCGTAGTCGATTTCGGTAAAGCGGCTGTCAGCCACCAGCGGGATATCCTTATCCAGCGCCGCAATCGCCAGACGCGCAGTTTCCGTCGTCCGTTTCAGCGGAGCAGCAAAGACAACAGCCGGAATAAGCGTACGCATTTTCAGATATTTGCCGATATTTGTCCCCCTCTCCGTTTCTACCAGCGGCAAATCTGTCCGTGCTCCGACCCGGAGCGGCGTCTGTTCTTTGGTAAAGTTATTTCCGTGGCGCGCAATAATTATTCTCGTCGTCATCTGTTTTTGTCTCCTAAAAATATCTTAGCTTTTTCTACAAATTTCAGCTTCTGCCTCTCAAAGAACAGCTCGCTAAAACTCGCCGTATTTGGCAAACAGAGCTTCCGCCCTCTTCACGTCTTCGGGCGAATCCACCCCGCTCATTCCTTCAAACTGACGGTAATCCACTTTTGCAATCTTGATTTTCATGCCGTTTTCCAAAAAGCGCAGCTGTTCCAAACCTTCAAGTTTTTCATAAATTCCTTCTTCTAAAGATTTGAATTTGAATAGAGAATCATATTTATATCCATACAGGCCGATATGCCGCAGCACCGGGCTTTTGCCGCCCTTTTCGCGCAAAGCGTCTTCTTTGCGCACGGCCGGAATAATGTTCTTGGAAAACCACAACGCATAGCCGTCCTTGTCTGCCACGCAGGTCGTCCCCGAAAACGGCGTCGACTTTTTGCTTTCGCGCAGTTTGTCCAACGCTTCCCAGCTGAGCTCCGTGCATGGCGTAACCAAATCCACCGTCGGATCTTCTTCAAAAGCCTTAATCAACTCTTCGATAAACCACGGCGGGCAGACCGGATTGTCCCCCTGCAGATTGATAATCAGTTCCGGCTTGATATCAAGGATTTTCACCGCTTCGCACACACGGTCGGAGCCGGTCTTGCAGGCATCAGACGTCATCAGGCATTCGATTCCGTGCGTCTTGCAAAAGTCCGTAATCCGCTCGTCCTCGGTCGCGACCACGATTCGCGCATCGGTATGCGCCGTTCCCTTGCGCGCAATATCGACCACGCGCAGCAGCATTTCTTTGCCGGCAATCTTGGCCAGCGGTTTCCCCGGAAAGCGCGACGAACCGTAGCGCGCCGGAATCACAACAAGGGTCTTTACCATCAGTTTAGCTCCGTAATATAAATCCTAACATAGTTTCATAATGCCCGATTTGCAATGTATGACAAGAATATCTGCAAAGTTTTGCACAGTCCGCTGCATTTTTTGTTCTAATTTTATTCTTTTACCCGGAATTCAGACCTGCCTGCCGGCAACACCCCTTTGCTGCCTGCCGGCTGCATCCCCGCACCGCCCGCAAGATCGCGCCGCACCAGCAGCGGCGGATACGGCGTCAGCATATAATGAACCTTCAGAAAGTTATAATCCGGCCGGCCGAACGAAACCGTCGTCCATCGTTTGACAAAGTCGCTGCGGCTTTCCTTTTTTTCCGGCAGCTTTTCCCATATTTTTTGAAGATTTTCGCGATACGCCGGCAAATCATCTTTGTTCGACGCTCCCATCAGGTTAATATACTCAACGGCATAAACGAACTTCGGCATATTTTCGCGTACTGCCCGGTTAAGGTCAAACTTCTCGTCAACGCCATACAGATAATACGCCGCCTGTGCCACGTTGCCGTAGCCGAACCAGTAGTATGAAGGGTTGCGCCCGTAAAGGTTGAAAAAGAAATAAACCGTATTGATAATCGGCTCGTTGTCCCGGGAATTTTTGGTTATGTAATCCTGTACAAGATAATAACGCGGAAACTGCGTGTTCGGCGGATGGCGCCAGAGCAGGACTATCCCCGCCGCAGCCCCGGCCAGCAGCAGGAGTTTAACCCTTTTCAGCCGGATTTGTCCTACCGCATAATCCGCGGCAATGAGCGCCGAAACCAGATTGCTGAAAATAAAATACTGCACATACGGCGCCCCGACCGCCATTTTGCCGATAAACTCCAAAAACATCAGCCCGGCCAAAAGCTCGCGGTAAAGGTTCCGGCTGTCCAGAAAGCGGTGCAGCGACAGTATCGCCGCCAGCGGCAGCGCCCCGACAACAAGCCAGTTCTGCAAAATGCGCGCATCGCCCATAAATTCCTGCATCCAGTAATTGAGGTCATAATTATATATAAAGTACAAATCCCAGCTGTTGGTATAATGGAGCCAAAACAAAAACGCCGCCGCAACAGCAGCCGGCCAGGCCAGTTCCTGCCATGCCGCCCGGCAGTTAATTCTGCGCCGCCGCATCAGATAAAGCGTATAACCGCCCAAAATTGCCAGCAGCATCAGTATCTTTTGCAAAAACAGAAACGATGCCATAAAGAGCAGATACGCCTTTCGGATATCACTCCCCTTCCCTTCGGCTCCCGCGCCGATAAAGCGGAAATAATAAACCAGCCCCCAGAAAAAACAGCCCCACATCGCCGCGTCCGGCTGCAGTTCAAACAACAGATAATAGTTGTCATAAACCAGAAAATACAGCAGCAGCGCCAGCCCGAAAACCGTTTTCGAAACCGCCAGAAATTCCCGGCACAGCTTGTAAAACCCCGCAAACATAAAGATGTAAAACCCGAGCGACACAACCCGTGCCGCATACAAGACCAGCGCATTTTTATAAAAAGCGGCAACAAACGGTGCCAGAACATACCAGAACAGCGGATTATGATGCTCAAAAAAATCGCGGTACGGCACCTGCCCCTGCCAGACCAGCCAGGCGGCGTGGATATGCTCGGCATGATCCATGCACATATAATGATAATAAAATGCCCACAATGCAAACCCGATTTCGGCAGCTCCGGCCGCAAGCATAAAATATTTCAAAAAGCTGTTTTCCCTCATCATTACCCCAATACGCCGTCGGCCGTTGCTTTAACATCCTGTTACTTTGACCGGACAGGCTTTTCGCCTTACCCCGATATTTTCTCTCTGCTTTAACCGGCTGTTCCCTTCTTTTTAACCGGCTGCCCTTTTCGTTTAACCGGATACCCCGTCTCCTTAATCAGTCCCTTCCCCATTTAAACGCCCGGGCATCCGTTACCAGCGTCCGGCCCTTGCCGTTTTTCTCCGCACCGATACTGCTGTCGCGGCGCTGCTCGGATTCCGCCGTAAAGCCGCCAAACCTCTCCGGTTCCAGCTGGCGCAGCATATCTTCCGGCATTAAATCGCGCACCGTTTTATACGGCGTTTTGCCACGTTCGGCCTGCGCTATCAGGCTTTCTTTAATGTCTTGCGCTTTGTCCAGATAAAAATCAAGACAGAAACCGTCCTCACCGACTTTCGGCACGTCGTTGCCGTCTTTGTCTTTGGCATATCCGCCTTTGCCGTCACTGCGGCAGGGCATAATCTCGTGCAAATCAAGCGTATATACCGCACAGTGGACATACCCTTTGCCCTTGATTTCATAAACCGGCAAATCCAGCAAATCTTGCGCCGTCCATGCGCCGGACAGGCAGCACGCCAGGGCATAGCTCCGTTTTAACAGCCCTTTCTGCCTGCGGAAGCCGCTGAGTTTACGCAGCTGCTCGTCCAAATCTTCCCCTTTTTTCATAGATTTGAGGAATTCCGACTTGGCAAACGCATTCTGCCCCCAGCAGAACCCTGCCCCGATTCCGGCCATAGCCTCTTTTTCCGTGCAGGCCCGTCCGAAATCGTCGCCCAGTGTTTCTATCATATATTTGTTGATGTAGCGCCACTTATGCTCCATCGCCTCGTCGGCGGAAATTTCATCGCCCATCTTGACCTTGGTTTCCCTGCCGTTTTCATCCAGATAAAACGTCGTGCCCGAACCGATGGTCGGTACGCCTCCCCCGTCCGGAAAAGCCTTGTCCGAAAAGCCCTCAACCGCCATCAGCAGTGCCGTAATTTCGGGTTTCCAGTCCTGAATCCGCCGGATATTGCCGTAAACGTCGGAATGTTCCCGCCCCATAAAATCCATATAGGTTGCAGTCTCTGCCGACACTTCGGTCTGCTGTTCCTGCCGCTCCGTGTCCGAACATCCTCTGCCCGTCAGCATAACGCCTGCCGTTCCCGCGCCGAGAAGAGTCGCCAGTGCCGCAGCCTTATAGCTTTTCGGCACATAAATCCGCGCTGCCTGCCTTTCGGCTTCCACCACCTTGCGCCCGAGCTGGCGCGCCATGCCCTGCGCCGAAGCCTTAAATTTCTTCGCCGCCTTGTTTCCCGCCTTATGCAGAAAATCCATCACTTTCAGGCGCTCCGGCGTTTCCTTGTCCAAAACTGCCGTGCTGCCGAGTTCCGCCAGCCGGTAGGCATATTTTTCTGCCGCCGCCGAAGAAAAGTCCAGCATTCCTGTATCATGCCCGGCGGCTTCCAGCGCCCGTGCCGCGTTAATAACCGTATTGTATTTTGCTTCCGCCCGCGCCTGCACCGTCTCGGCCAGCTGCTGCGGCGAAATGCGCCCCGTCATGCCGTAGGGCACCACATACTCGCGCCCTTCAAAGCCGACGGTCAGCACCGGTTCTCCCGCACGCCGGTACTTTCCTTCTTCCCGTACTTCAAAATCAAGCAATGACGCCATAAAGCGGCTGATGGAAGTTTTCGGCGTATGCGACCCCACCGTATATTTATACGGCACGACAAACGTTTTGTCCCCCAGCCCTGCCACCAGAAAATCGTCCGTGCCGTGTTTCTGATATTCGCGGATAAGATATTTGTCGTTTTCCGAATATACGTCTTCCAGTTCCGTTATGTCCATCGTCTTTTTCCTTCCGGTATTTCTCCCGGGGCTGCCTTTCTCTTTCGGCGCCGCCTGCATTATGCCGCCATTTCGCGATTACGCCGCCATTTCGCCATTATGCAGCCGTTTCGCCGTTACATTGCCGTTCTTCTGCCGTTCAGCCTGAACGGCGATCTCCCCGGCTTTGGCTGCTCCGCCGCTTATTCTCCCATTTTACCGCAAAACCGCCGCAAAATCAATCTTTTTCTTCCTGTCTTCCCCGCTGTTTTCAACCACGGTACAAAAATTCCGCCCGCTCGAGCCAACCCCGAAAGCCGCCCCGTTCCGTCAGCACCTCACGCGCAGGTAAATGCGCTCGCCGTCGTCCCGCCGTTCCAGAACCTCCGCTGTCCGGTAAACCTCCGCCAGCCTCTTGCCGTCGCCGACCGGAACCGACACCGTCTTAAGTTCGCCTTTGGCACAGATTTTTTCCCGCAGCAATTGCATCAGCCTTTCCGTTCCTTCTCCGCTCAAAGCGGAAACCGCCGCCGCAGACGTATTCCCGGAAATCCTTTCCGCCAGCCGCGCTTTCGCCGCCGCATCCAGCTTGTCGGTTTTGTTAAACACCTCGATATAATTCGGCTCATGCTCAATTTTGCTCAGCCCCAGCTCGTGCAAAACGTCAAGCACATCCTGCCGCTGCGTTTTGCAGTCGGGGTTGGACGCATCGATAACGTGGACGATAACGTCCGCTTCCAATACCTCCTCCAGCGTTGCCCGAAACGCCATCACCAGTTCATGCGGCAGATTCGAGATAAAGCCGACCGTATCCGACACGATAATGTCCTGCCCTTTTCTGAGTTCGATTTTACGCAGCGTCGGATCCAGCGTGGCAAACAGCATGTCTTTGGCAAAAACGTCCGCTTTGGTAATAAGGTTGAACAGCGTCGACTTCCCCGCGTTGGTATAGCCGACCAACGCCGCCACCGGATAAGGCACCTTAACGCGCGCTGCCCTCTGAATAGAGCGTGTCTGCCGGACTTTTTCCAGCTCTTTTTTGATTTTGACAATCCGTTCGTCCAAATGCCGCCGGTCAAGTTCTATCTGCGTTTCTCCCGGCCCGCCGAGAAAGCCGCCGCCGCCCCTTTGGCGCTCCAGGTGTGTCCAGCTCCGCACCAGCCTGCCGCGCTGGTAAGTCAGATGCGCCAGTTCCACCTGTAATTTTCCTTCGCGGGTCTGCGCCCTTTGCCCGAAAATTTCCAGAATAACCGCCGTCCTGTCAATGACTTTCATATTGAGCATCTTTTCCAGATTGCGCTGCTGTACCGCCGATACCGGCATATCCACCACCAGCAGTTCGGCGCCTTTTTCCTCACAGGCTGTTCTCAGCCGCTCCAGCGTTCCCTTGCCGAAAAAGCTCTTCGGCACAATCGCGGACATTCTGACCGTTTCGCAAAAGACAACCTCCTGCCCCATCGCCAACACCAGCCCTGCCGCTTCGTTTTCCCGCGCCGCCTCTTCTTCTGCCGTCATCATCCCCGCCGCGGTTTTGATAACCGGGCAGATAACCGCCGTCTTGGTCTTTCTGTCTTTTTCAATCTCTAACAAACCTGCCTCATCAGTCAAATTTCCCTTCTGCCGGCCTGATACCGTTTACAGGCCTTTCCTTTCTCCCCTGACAGCCAAACGCCGGCTCCGGCCCCAAAGGCCCGTCCGGCGTTCTTCTGCAAGCATCTGTCGCCCGCCAGCTTTCGGCAGAAAAAAACTGCCATTCAAAAGCCTGCCATTCAAAAGCCGGCTTTCAGCTGCGGCAAAGGGCTGATTATCCTTCAACCACGTCAATCGGCGTTGCCGGCATAATCGTCGAAACGGCGTGCGTATAGACAAGTTGAGTGTGCCCGTCGCGTCTTAACAGCAGAGACGTCCCGTCAAACCAGGTAATAACGCCCTGCAGTTTCACGCCGTTAATCAAAAACACGGTAACCGAAACTTTTTTGTCTTTAATGTCGTTCAAAAAATCAACTTGTGCGTTTGTAGTCATGTTTTAATTTCCTTATTATATTTTCCTCACGTATGCCGTTCCGGACGCACCCGCGGCTGCAAAGCCGTTCATGCCGTCCGCCGGTTCGGCACGGGCAGGCACTGTCTGCCGCCTTTCCTTCTTGCGTTGGACGCTCCTCCGCCGGCATAATGTTATTAATACTATTGATTTAGTTAACAGTTTCTAAATCCCTGTAAAAAATATGGCATTTTTTTTGCATATCAACCCCGGCGCTGCAACGGGCCGCCCGGAACAGGATTTCTCTGCGCCGCCTTTTCGCCCCGCCCCGGCCGCGAAATATCCGCACCAAGCTTTTGCATAAAGGGCACCCGCATATTCATAAAAGATTCCAGTATCAGCCGCGCGTCGGCAGCTTTCCTTTCGCGAATGCCGTCCGCCGTGTTCAACGCCTGATTGGTCGCCAGCGCCATGCTCTCAACGTCGTCAAACAGCCAGACGTCGCCGCCGAAATACCAGTCGAGATTAGGCTTGCGGTTGGTCAGCAGCGGCCGCCCGTAACTGATAATGTCATAAGCCGCATACGGAACATAAATTTCATCGTCCTCGCCGACCGGCCCCATTTCATACACCACCAGTTTCGCCTTTTTCAGCTCTTCTTCCCGTTCTTCGTCGCTCAGCGCCGCAAATCTGGCACCGCTGTACGTTTTCGGATTGTTGTAACGCCGGATAAACGCGTCATATACCGGATTGTAAAATTCATAAATATACAGCACATCGTACGCGTACGTGCCGGGAATCAGGCGTTCGTGCGGCACAAAACCGCCCGGCAGCAAATCAACTCTGACCCGCCCGTCAACCGCATCAAGAACTTTTTTCTGCGACGACAGGTAATAGTCAAAATTGCGCAGTTCTTCGGCATAAAACTGGGCAAACCGATGCATATAATAGATATTGCGGCTGTTCGGATTCATCCTCAGGTCATAAAAATTCGGAAAGCCGCGCACAAAAACGTTCACGCCCGCCGCGTCCAGCTCTTTCGGATACATATCCCCCGCATACGCATACCCGGCGATTTTATACCCTTCCTGCCTGAATTTATATTCCAGAAAGCGGATTGCCGCCAGCATATCATAGTCGATAACGTCCCGCTGGTTGCCGATTCGGAACGCCACCAGCCTGCTGTCCGTCTTCAGCCCCATGCCGTCCGCCGTAACATAACCGCCCGTCCAGCCGATAAACAGCGCCACGGCAACGGCTGCCGCCGTTTTCATAATCCGCCGCATACGGGCTGTTTTCTCTGCCCCGGACATTTTCTCTGCCCCGGACGTTTTCTCTGCTCCGGACATTTTCTCTGCACCTGCCTTTCTTACGCCTGTTCTCTTTTCCGCCGCCGCAGCCGCAATCGTTTTCCCGCTCGCTCTTTTTCCCGCCGTTCTGATCATTTCCGTCATCTTTCTGCCCGTATTCCTGACTGTTTTCCTCTGTCTGCCCGTCCGCCCGCTTTATACGCCGGCCCGCGGCATTGCCTCTCCTGTTCCAAAGCCGTTACTCCCGTTCCGGCAGCCGCGCGGCAAAATCTTGCAACACCTCTGCCATTTTCCCGATAACCGCCCCTGCGGCAAAACGTTCCCGCGTAATCTGATACGCCTGCTCCGCCTTTTTCCGCCGTTCTTCGGGATGTGCCAGATAATATTCTATCAGCTGCTTAAACTCGCGCGCGTTCCGGTACATCGGTACCGAATCCCCGTAAATCTCCTCAATTTCAGGCATATAGTCGGAAATGACAAACGCCTTGCACGCCGTCGCGTCAAAAATCCGGTTGCTGATAAACCCGGCTTCAATCATATCCGGCCGCGTATCGTTAAGGACGATGTCCGCCGACGAATAAAAATATTTCAGCTGATCGTTGGGTATCTGCCTTGCTTTCCACCATCCGGCATACTCGCCAAACAGGCTGTTTTCCCAGTTGTCGCCGAAAACTTCCAGTTCTACGCCGCTCTTTTTGGCATATTCGACAGACTTGCGCAGCGGAAAGTCCGGCCATTGGTTAGCCACGAACAATACCTTTTTCTTCAGCTTTTCGCGCGGCGCATGGTAAAATTTATCCAGCCGCGTAAACTGCGGCAGAAAATGCGAATTAATCCCTTTCTCCCGGTATTCGCGGTTTTTCTTCGGCGACCCTGTAAACACGATGTCTGCGTTTTTCACTTCCCGCATCTGGTAGGGTATGGTTTCAAACAGCACCGAAATCCGGTCTTTGTCGGCATAGCGGTGATACCCGTCCAGCCGCAATTCCGGCCCCGCCCTCATATAGATTTCAAACCCTTCGTTAAAATTCCTGTTTGAAAAAGTGTCCTCAAACGTATAGAGCCGCGTGTCAATGCCCTGTTTTTTAAGCTCCGCGGCCAAATCCTCCGCCAAATACTTTTCCCCCAGCGCATATTTGTCATTATTAAGATGTTTGGTAAATGTAATGGGCAGGTTGACAACCGCCCTGCGATAGTCCAGCTTATACGGCTCCCCGACATTGCGGTAGGAATATCCCCCGGCAAATCCGGCAGCCAGCAACAAAAGAACCCACAGCTTTTGCATGATACCTCCTAAAAAGCCTGAACTGCTGTCTTGAAATTAAAGCAAAACAATCCCTGCCAGACAAGCAAAAAAATAACTTAACCCCAGACATTGCCGCCCGCTTCTCCTGTTTCCCCTGCCGCCTGCCCGCTTTCGGCCCCGTATTCTGCTGCCCTCCTGCCGTTCTGCTCTCGTTTGCCCTGCTCGCTTTCGGCCCCGTGTCCCGTTGCTCTCCTGCCGTTCTGTCCTCGCTTGCCCTGCCCGCATATCGCCCCGTGTCCCGCTGACCGCCGTCTGTCCGGCTCGCACTCAGCTCCGCCTGTCTGCCGCCGCATCCCGAATTTTGTATTGACATATAGACAAAAACACGTTATATTGTTTTCCGCTTATATAAAAATTATGTCTTACTATAAAACAAAAACAATTATGAACGAAAAAATGTTTGCACGCTCGCACCGGGCCGCAGAAGTCATTTACAATGCTCTGGCCGTCAAAAGTGACTGTTTTGTCAAGGCAAACAAACCGGTTCGCGCCGATTTTGTCATTGCCATTGACGACGACCCGACCTCAGCCCTCTGGGCTTCCTGGATGTACCACAAAATCCGTGCCGAATACGGTTACCGCCCCGCGGTGCTCTGCGTCGGCGGCAAAGGCCTTTTGAGCCGGCATACGCATGACAAAAGCGAAGCGGAACTGCTGCGCGACGTCTGCATTCGCCTCGGGGTTTCGCCTCAAAGCATCGGGCTGGCGCCTCTCGGCACCAACACCGGAGCCAACGTTCAGGCGGTAAAAAAGATTATCCCCGCCGGGCAAACCGCGATTTGGTGCATAACCAAGCGCCAGTCGCTGCGCACCGAGCGCACCGTTGCCCAACAGGCTCCGGAGATAATCTCCCGCTACTTCGTTATTGAAGAAAAGCTTGATGAAGCGGCCAAACTGATGAACGGCAAAGGCCTCGCCCAAATGGAAATGATGTTTCATGAAGTCGCGGGAACGCTTGAACGCTGCGAACGATACGCCGGAACTTTCCAAAAGCCGATTGACGGCCTGATTGAAATCACGCCCGAAATCCGCGAGGCCGACGCTTTCCTGCGCCGCCACTACCGCCTGAAACTGATGAACAAAACCGTCCGTTTCTGCGGCAGGGAATTCAGCGTCCCGGTCAAAAACCTGAAATCCGTCTGCCAGCTGGCCAACCTCCTGCGCGAGGTCAAGAAAAACCGCTGCCGGATGAAAGATGCGCTGACCTGGGAAATCCGAAACATGGCCGACCTCCTGCTCCGCCAGAAACTCGTTACCTCTGAAGAACGGGAGGCTATGGACGCTTAGGAATGCGCCGCCTGCAACGGATAATCTGTTGGGCAGAAACTCAACCGGGGATTTTTCTCCCCTTACGCCGGCGGTAATGCTTAACCGTCGGCGTATCTGCCTGAAACGCCGACAGTGATTATTAAATTGTATCTTATTATTAAAACAACAAAAAATGAAAAAATTTTTAATTGAATTCATCGTCTTATATGTGGCCAGCCTGATTATTTTCGCTCTGGTCGCTGCCATAATCCCAGGCGTTGAAGCAACCGCCGGAAACATATTTCTGTATTCGCTGATAATGCCGGCCGTTATATGTATTTACACGGCATTGGAAAATGGGTACAGCGACGATGCCGACGATGAAAGCATTTTATTTTAGCCTCTATCGGCATAATGCAAAAAGTAACCCACACGCCCAAAACGCGGGTTTCAGATGACAAAAAGACCGACAGTACAAAACTGCCGGCCTTTTTTTAGGCATACAGGCATCAAATACCTGATATGTCTCTTGGTCTTGCTGCCTTGTTTTATTTTGCTTTCTTCAGCGTCGGAAACAGGATAACGTCGCGCAGCGTCGCCGCCCCGGTCAGCAGTTTTGCCAGCCGGTCCATGCCCATGCCCATGCCTGTCGTCGGCACAAAACCGTATGACAGCGCGTCAATAAAGCTCTCGTCAAGCATCTGCGCTTCGTCGTCGCCGTTCTCGCGCTCCGCCATTTGTGCCTTAAAGCGTTCCAGCTGTTCCAGCGGGTTGGAAAGTTCGGAATACGCGCAGCCGAGTTCCATACCGAGCAGATAGGTATCAAAATGCTCCACCAGCCGCGGATTGTCGCGGTGGGTTTTGGCCAGCGGCGAAATATCTTTCGGCATATCGGAAACGTGAATCGGTTCAATCAGCGTATGCTCGACCTTTTCGTCAAATACTTCCTGCACAACCTTGCCCCAGTTTGAACAATGGTCAGCATCAACTCCGACCGATTTTGCCAGCGCCCGCGCATCTTCGACTGTTTCGACGCTCAGGAAATCCGCTCCGGTTTCGCGCTTGATAAGGTCAATGATGGAAACTTTCGGAAACGGCTTTGAAAAATCAATTTCGTGCCCTTCCAGCACCAGCTTGTCGGTACCGAACACCTTATTGACGACAAATCGCACCAACCGGTAAATCAAATCGGCCATATCATTATAGTCGCCATACGCCATATACGCCTCCAGCCCCGTAAATTCCGGCACATGATTTTTGTCAATTCCCTCGTTGCGGTAGTTCTTGCCGATTTCAAACACCCGGTCAATACCGCCGACCACCAGTTTTTTCAGATACAGCTCGGTCGCCACGCGCAGATAAAAGTCGTTATCAAGCGCGTTGTAGTGCGTGATGAACGGTTTGGCATTCGCCCCGCCCATAATCGGATGGAATGTCGGCGTTTCCACTTCCAGAAATTCCTCGCCGTTAAAGAACTCACGCACCGCGGAAACAATGCGGCACCGCGTCAGCAGGATTTCCTTAGCCTCGTCGTTGATAATCAAATCGACATAGCGCTTGCGATAGCGGGTTTCCACATCCGTCAGCCCGTGGAATTTCTCCGGCAGCGGCTCCAGCGACTTGGCAATAATGTCAAACTTCTCCGCCGCCACCGAAAGTTCGCCCCGAGGCGTCCGGCGGATAAACCCGGTAACGCCGATGATGTCGCCGATGTCAAGACATTTCAAGAGCTTCAGGTTATCTTCAGGCAAATGCGACTTATGGCAGAAAATCTGAATATTGCCGCTCTTGTCTTTCAGGTCGATAAACATACCGTCGTTTCTGACCGCCATTGCCCTGCCCGCAACCGTTACCCGGTCTTCGGTATTCTCTCCGGCAGGCAGTTCCTTGTATTTTTCCTGCAGCGGTTTGGCAAAGCTGTCCGGCTTAAACCGGTAAGGATACGGATTGTAGCCCATTTCTTCAAGTTTCGCCAGCTTGTTCAGGCGGCTCTGTCTCTGTTCACTGATTTCTTCTGTCATAATCATCCCTGTTTGAAAATTTAATTTTATCGCCAAACTGCGCCGCCCAGCCAGAAAACCTCGGCAAGCCGCGCCAAACTGCGGACTTTTATAGCACAGCCTCAGAATTTTGCAAGCAAAAAATGCGCTCCGTTTACCATCGGTTTCTCGGGACTGCTTCAGCACTGCCGCCTCATCGTCCGCCCCGGACGCCTTCGTCCGTTCCTTCGCTTACCGGAATTTCCATACGACCGAACAGTTGTCGCCGTCGCAGCCGCAGACGCTTTCCAGCTTGTCCAGACTGACATAAGGCGCTTCATTGGCCATAAAGATATTGCGTGATTTGATGTCTTTCTGCTGCGTATCAGGATAAATCTCATCCAAAACGCCGGACGGCGTCGGCGCCGCATACCCTGCCACGGCAATCAGGTTGCTCATATCCGAGCTGCCCCAGTTCATCCGTACCAGTTCAACGCACGCATACCGGCTCAGCCCCTGAAACGAAATTTCAAAAGCCTTGTTTTTGTCTCCGGGAGTCAGGGACGAATAAAAGAAGTCCACCCCGCCCATGTACGCATTGGTCGCTTCCGTAAAGCCCTCTTTGAACATATCCTTCGGGATAAGCTTGAAAGACACCGCCTGTTTATAATTGAACTCGCCGTAATCGCGCTGTCCCTGAAAATAAAACTGGATGCCGCGCGACAGCGTTTCAATCTCTTCAATGCACTTGTTTGTCTTGAGCTTTTCGACCGAAAGCTTATAGCTTCTGATGCCAAGATATCCCAGCATAATAAAGGCAAGCCACGCCCCTACCTGAAAAATCGCCCGTACTTGTTGCTTTTTTTCCATAGAGTCAGCCTGCCTTATTCAAATAACATTCAAATATACATACCTAAAAATATTTTCTAAACCTAAAGATTTAAAATATGGTTAAACTGCCGTATTTTAATCGCTCGGGTTCATTACTGCCGGAACCGGCCAAATCCTCCTAACGCCCCTGATGTTTTTTGTATTTGTCAAGCATAATCAGTGAGGCTTCCTGCGTTTGTCCGCCGTTTTCAGGCATTCTCGCCTGTTCTTCCCCGGCCTGTTGCAGCAAATCCGGCGCCGCCTGTCCGTCAAGCGGCAGGCCGCCCGGCATCGCGCCGTTGTCAAACAAGGCATCGTTCGTCGTATCGCGTTCGTTCCATGCCCGCACTGCCTCGTCATAACGCGTCTGGGTTTCAACCCGGCGATGGTCAAGACGCAGCTTGTAGGTATCGCTGTAGCGGTGTTCCAAAATCTGTTCCAGCCGGTATTCGTCGCGATGCTTGATAATGTCGTGCAGCCGCTTGTATTTTTCAAAATCGATTGTCGACGCATTGTTGTTGCCCATGCGCTCAAACTGGTAATAGCGTCCGCGGCCGTCGTTGCCGTCGGGGCGGTACCGGTTGAGGATACCCGCAACCCGCTTGAACATTTCCACGTCTTCGACATGCTCGACCGGAATGTGCATTTTCTTGCGCCAGTTCGGATAAGATTTATCGCCGCGGATTTCCAGTATCGGCTTTTCGACCGACCATTCCATTTCCGGCATGCCGGGCACGTTGCCCATCTCCCCCAAACCGTAAATGTCGGAAAACGGCATCAGCATAATCGCCGAATTGCTTCTGGCCAAAAATGTCGTTACGGCCGGAATGTATTCCGCCGGCACTGTATTAGGATCTCCTCTCGGGTCGGCGACGTACGAACCGCCCACTTCGTCCCAGATTCCGTAATGCCCCAAAATCCAGTTCATGCCTTCGCGCTGCGATGCGTATTGTTCAAATGCATCGTCAGCCTGCTTGTCATTCAAAACGCCAAGCAGCTTTTGCTGCCAGACGTGCTGCACGTTCCACTGGCTGACCAGAGTCGGCGTATCGTGCGTTGACGGCGCGCAGACCGACATCTGCGGATATTCGCCCGGATGCCGCATTGACCTGTACATATCGCTCTTGCGCTCAAACGGCAGCACCCGGTACGACAAAATGCCGAAGTTTTCCATATTGCGGCGCAGGTCGTCCGTCATGTCGCCCAGGTCTTCGCCGATAACCATCGTTTTGTTGCGGTGGCTTTCAAGCGCCACAATCGCCATCAGTTCCTTGACGTTGTAATAAACATAGTTGCCTTCCGCGCCGTTGTCCGGAAACATAAACAGCCGGTGCAGCTGCAAAACGTGGTCGATTCTGAGGCACCCGGCATAGCGCATATTGGCTTCCAGAATTCTGCGGTAAGGCTCGTACCCCTGCTCTTGCAGTTTGACCGGGTTAAAGCCCAGAAGACCCCATTTCTGTCCGCTGGCCGAAAGTATGTCGGGCTTCGCCCCAGCCGTCCCTTTAAGGTAAAGGTCGGAATAATACCACGCTTCAAACCCTTTGCACGACGCACCGACAGCCATATCCATGTACAGGCCGATTTTCATGCCCGAGTTCAGGCAGTTTTCCTTAACCTGCTGCAACTGGTTTTCGCACAGCCACTGCGTGTATTTGAAGTAGTCGATTTCGCTGCGGTGCTGGCGCTTAAAAGCCTCCACTTCCGGCGAATGCGGGTTTTTATAAGCCTCGGGCCAGTCTTTCCAGAGCGCCGGTGCCGGATTCTGCCCCGCAAAATATTTGGAAAGCGCGCGGAACGTCGCAAACATTTCCAAATCCTGCCCTTTGTCGTCGCAGTATACGTTAAAGCGGTTGCGTGCCTCTTCGCTTTCCGGCGAATATTTGAATTCCTCAAAGCACCGGTGCAGGATGTCGTCCACCAGCGCCTGCGTCGTCGTATAGTCGACATAGGTGCGGCGGCGGTTGATTTTCAGCTTTTCCTGAAATTCCGGGCTGTTGTAATAATCCCTGATGCGCTTGCTGTTTTTGAACTCGTCAACGGCCGTAACGTCAACATAAATATAGTTGAAAAACATGCGGCTGTCCGGCCCGTACGGCGAAGCATTTTCCGGCTGGTCGTCGCGGGTGGCATGCAGCGGGTTGACGCCCATCACCCCGGCGCCGTTTTTGCCGAGAATATACCCCAGATGCGCCAAATCGCTGAAGTTGCCGATACCGAGGTTGTTCTCGCTGACCTGTTCGTACAGCTGCGTCGGCACGCCCCAGGTTTTCTTTCCTTCGGTAATGCCCAGCCCGTCGTAACATTTTTGCGGCGCCGAAATCAGCCTTGTCTTCTGCACGACTTCCACGCCGTTCTTGTCAATATACGAAAACTCGACATTATGATAGCCGAGCCTGACGTCAAACGGAAACTTAAAGCGGTACTTGCGGTATGTCGTCCCGTTGATTTCGCGTTCGTTGGGACCTTCGTTCTGCCCCAGCCGCTCCAAATCGCTGATGTTGACTTCCCCGCTGTAAAACTTGTCCGAGTCTTCAATAACGACTTCGCCGCGGTAATACTTCTTCGGGTCTTCGTCTTCGTAAAAATTCCATTTCAGCATCGTCGCGCCGTCCGGCAGCGAAACCTCTACCGCCGGCGGTTCGTTTTGCAGCAAAATCGGCACATGGTGCACGATGTTGATAAAATTGGCGTTCTTTTTTTCTTCTATAATCTTCTCAACCAGCCGGAAGTTTTTTTCCTGCTGTCCGGCGTCCGCCGTATGACAATCAAAATTTTCGTCGAGAATATCCATAGCCTTGAGCAGACCGACTTTCGTATCCAGCGTTGCCGTAAGCTCAATGCCGGATAAATACGCCAGTTCGCTGATACTGTTGCAGATATCCATTTCTCTACATCCTCTATACATAAAAGTTACTACATTATGCCCCCAAGCATAAAAGGGAAAAATCCCGTTAGCAAAGCCATTCCGCAACTTATAAACAAGATTTACGCTTTATATATAAGCGCCGCCGCCCGCGGAAACGACCTCGCCGGAAGTATACGAAACCGCCCGTTTAGTGTACCCGTACCAGTGCCCGGCCCGCCGGCCTCATAGCCCCGCGCTGCCCCTTTCCGCCTCGGGAACGCCCGTTGCGTTCCGGCTCCGGCATGCCTTTCGCCGCCCTCCCCTGATATTCTGCTCTCCGCCATTCCCTGCCCGTACGCAAAGAGCGGTCTCTGCCCGTGCACAAGGGCGGTTCTCCGCCCACGCCAAAAGGGCGCCGGTTTCCCGAACGCCCTTCCCTTCTGCTTTTCAAAAACAGCTGACCCTCGCTACGATGACCGTCATTGCCTCACGCAATCAGCAACTTCCGGTTCACATGGCACGCGGCACGCCGCCGCAGCCGCTTACCACGGGTCGCTGTACCTCAGCGACGGATCGTTCAGCCTGTTGATATAATCCTGATTCTCAGGCGTTGTTTTGCTCTCGATATCGCGGTAATCGTCAAGCTGGTCAATCTGGTCGACTTTATTTACCCAGTCGCCTTTGTTAAAGGCGGAACGGTCAAAGTAGCAATATACCGTCGCATGCCCTTCCAGCGTATTGGTCGGCACCGGAAACAGGTTCCAGACGAAATTTCCGCCCTGGAAAGTCGGGTTTGTATTGCTGCTGTCGTTATACCCTTCTTCGTTGTTGTTCGAAAAAATGCCTTCATTGCCGCCGCCGCTTCCGAGGTTCTTATAATAATCGGTATCGTAAATAAAGCCCATACGCGCATGCCAGCCTTCGTCAAACGGCTCCAGTGCGGTTTTCAGCCATGTATTCTGCTGGAAATACAGCGGCTGAGCCACGGCGTACTGGTCAGTTCCGTCTGTACTAAAGGTATAGGTTCCGACGTTCTGATCCCCGACATTGGCAACCAGTTCAGACTTCGTCTGCGTTGCCGCGGAATCCGTATATTCCGCCTTCAATCCCAGATACCACCCCTCGGTTCGGGTCAGCGTCTGTGCCAGGAACGAGCTGTGCGTATTGCCGTCCTGATAAATGCCGTTGTAAATCAGGCTGCTGACCGCCTCCATGCCCGGATAGATAATGGCGTCATTCATATTGGACGAGCCCCATCCTCTGGCGGTTTCCAAAATCTTGGCCTGCCGGGTCGCCTGGTTAACAAACCACTGATCGTGGACGGCACTGGCGTTCGGCATGCCTGAAACCTTGCTCGCCTGAATGATTTCGCCGGCCTGCCCCATATTAAACGACGTCGGCACAACCGTTGCCATGTTTCTGTATCCCGGGGGGCACAATGCATACGGAATTTTGCCGAGGTACGGCGAAGCCCATGCTACGTCGGAATCTTGCGTCGGCCCTTTCCATGAATCGCCCGCGCTCCACTTGATGCGCGTCGTCTTGCCGCCGCCGACACCCTCGACATAGTCGTTCGACACATTGTAAATTCCCTTGAGCACAAAGTCCGGCAAAGCGTCGCTCAATCTTGCGCCGCCGCGCGTCGTCAGCTTGATGTCGTGCATGACCGACGTATAGGCCGGGTTGACCATATATTGGTCATACTGCGTGCCGCGGTCGGTCTTGCCGCTGATTTCCGGAACCGTTTCGTTGGTGTTGGAAACAAAGCGGTTGGCTTTGATATAGCCGAAACCTTCGTCCGCACCAAAAGTCGACGGCGTCCCGTTGGCATAGCTTTCTTCCAGTTCAATCGCCCCTTTGCGGATATAAATCGACGCGTCTTCCGTATCGTTAATATTGCTGGAACCGCCTTTGACGTCGCTCGGGTTGATTTTCAGCATCGCATAATAGCCGCCGGCCGAAGAGCCGCCCGCCGCGTAGTTGCCGTCGCTGTCCCTTGCCCAGACCTGAATGTACTCAGGGTCAATTTCAAACATCGCATGGTCGTTGTCGTCCGTTCCGACCGCATTGGACGAGTTGGAAGCGATATGGATAACTTCGTTGCCGGTAACGTGGAACGAGCCGTTGACCTGTACGTTGGCCTGTGCCGTCTTGCTTTCAGGCACTTCGTTCGGCGCCACCTTAAACCGCGCGATGCTGGAGTCGTCCTCTACCTGAAAGTCAACCCATCTCGTCCGGATTTTGTCCGCGTCGGCATAGAACTGTGCGCCCTCGTCCTGGTCGGTGGAGCTGACATCCTTGGTTTTCAGCGTAAAGGTGCCCGTTTTGGCATCAATCCGGTTTGCATACGACGAAGACCAGTGCCCGCCGAAACGCATTGCCTCGCGCTGAATGTCCACAACGCTCGAAACTTTGGAATCTATGGTGTACATATTCGCCAGCGTTGAACCGATGACGTTCGCCGAACCGGCACCGCCGTTGCCGTCCATATCGGCAAAGAAGTAGTTTTTGATTGTGCCGTCCGTCGTTCCCGCGCCGACCGTCGCGCTGCCGTCTTCAAACCAGGCCCACGCGCCCGCCGTATCGTTCAAAACGATTTTTGTCGAATCCGCCTGCAGCATCATGTCGTTCTTGCCGGCGTTGACTTCGCCGCGCGAATCATTGGTTCCGCCCTTGGTCGGGTTGCGGATAATGACCATATCGTCATACGCGTTGAGCCATGCCGTCTGCGGCGCGCTCGAAAACTGCGCAAAGTTCTTAAACCCGGCGTGCAGTTCTTTCATGCCCGCCTGCTGCAGCCAGGCCTGCCTTGCCCACAGCAGTTCGTCAATCCATGCCGACCCGGCAACGCCCAGCGTATATTTTTCGCGGGTATATTTGCCGTCGTCGGTTCCCGTCGAGCCCATGTTCTTGTTGCCCATATAGGTTCTGCCGAGAATATCGGTATAACGCGACGCCACCGTCGTCAGGTGTTCAAGCGTCTTGCCGCCCAGGTCTTTATATTCGTTGGCAACGGATACGTCCGTCGGCTGAAAAGCCACCGGTCCGGCCTCGGTTCCCGTATATCCCTCGTCGGAATAGACGCGAACCGCACCGCCGCGCAGCGAAACCTTGTCCCTGTCGCCGTACATCATATGGTTGGTGTTGTAAGCATCGCCGACACCGCCAGTATCGCTGATGTCATGCCCTATCGTAAACACGCGGTTGTCCACGCCGGCGCTGTTGACGTTCGCCAGCAGGTGAACCCTCGCGCTGCTGTCAAAGCCCTGCGCCTGCAGCCAGCCGCCGTCGTGCCCGGCGTACAGGTTGCCGCCCATGTCGTTAATGTGCGTTACCATGTTGGTTGTCGCCGAAGAGCCGCCGTTGATATAAACCGTGCCGCCCTGGCGGTTGATTTCCGTAATCGAAGACGCCGAATTCTGGTTAATGTGCACCTCGTTGGTCGTTCCGTCGCGGAAAGCCTGCAACAAAGCGCCCTCACCGCCGGTTCCCGAAGACTCTCCGATAAGGAAGTCGGTAACGTTTGAAGAGTCGCTGCGGCGCTTAACCTGCACGAATTCGTCCATCATTGCCACGCGTTCGGCATTTTCCTTATTCTCCGCCCGCAAGACCACGATTTCCTCGTCGCCGGTGCCGGTGCTGTTCATCCGGGCAAACTGCAGAACATCATACCCGTCGGTTTTGCGGTTCATATCCGCATCATACCCGAAGCGCTCGCGTGCATTGCCGTCATACAGCGCTTCTTCGCGGAACAACTGGAAGTTCTCGCTCAGCGCCGCCAGGTTGCCGTAAATCCATGCCGCGCCGTTGCTTGCCTCAACTTGAGGCGTATGCGTCGCAATGTCCAGCGTCTTTCTGAACGGTTTGCCGATATAAAGGTCGGCAACGTTCGGATCGCATAACTTCTCCGGCGAGGACGATACACCCCCGGAAATAAACTCGCGGTTGCAGTCCGTGTTCATCGTCAGTTTCTTGACGTTAAAAATAGAATAATAGTCGTTGGCATAAGCCGCATAGTCGCCGTCTTCCGTTGCCGCATGCCCGCCCATATAAAGGTCGGTTACCATTGTGTTGTGGAAATAGGCGCCTGCGTCGTCAGACGGATTCGGCGGTACGCGGTACAGGTATTTCGCGCTGTCGTCATAGCTCATCGAAACCGGCTCGTTGGACGTAACAATCAGCGAATTTTCGGTCAGGGAAGAATCGTCAAATTCCAAATCCTCGACCATCGTGCTGTCCAGGAACCACGCGCCGCCCGTACCTTTGGCTTCCTTGACGTCGGTGATGATACCGCCGTTCGCGCCGACCAGCGAGGCCATACGCGCCGCACGCTTGCTGCCGATATCGATAATTTTCGGATACAAAACGTACGAAACCAGCGTACTGTCATCACGGTGGACATAAACTTTCGGCTTGTCAAAACCGCGCAGTTCGTCCGGCTTGTAGCCATACGGCAGATAGCTTGAGTAGCCGATGCGGTATGCTCCGGACTGGTTGTCGTCAAACTCGATAACCACCGTACTGTTGGAAACCTCCGCCGCCGAGCTCATCAGGCCGGAAAAGTTCTGACGGATATAGGCATCCATGACGTTACTCATCGTCCGCGCCTGCGAAGCGACGTTAATGTCCTGAATTTCCTGCAGGCGTTCCGCGGATTTTTTATAAAGGGTCGGCGTAACCATTGCAATCAGACCCAGCATTGCGAGCGCTTCGACCAGAAGCGTACCGCGCTGCTCCGATTTATCTGAAAATTTAGTCATTGTTAAACCTCCTTTATCAAAAATTCCCTGCCGTTTTTCTTCTGATATATCTCTCCGCCCCGACATTCCGCTCGCACCTTTCTGCTTCAACATTCCGTTCGTTTCTCCCCGCTCATCTCTCCGCTCCGGCATTTTCCCGTTTCTCTCTGCTCATCTCTCCGCCTCGACACTTTCCCGTTTCTCCCCCGTTACAACATCCCGTTTAAACGCTTCTCTCGACCCTTTCCGCCCTAAAAGCTCTGTATCTTAAACAGGCAGGGCTGGTTTTCATCGCAGATTGTCTCCATTTTCCCGTTAACCTTCGACTGAAAAAAATCTTTGCCAAAAATCCATACCGGCAGTGTCCATTCGGCACGGTTCCGCCGTTCTACCGGATAAGACTGCGTATTGTTCGTTTTATCCTGCCACTCCTCCAAATCGTCGGCGTAAACCGGCAAAAAGTTGATTTTGCCGCGAAACTGCCAGGCCATTTCGTTTTTGCCCGGCGTCTTCCCCCAGCGGATAACGCCGATATTGTCATAATACACCTTCGGCGCCAGCGCTTTGATAAAATCCAGCGTAACCTCGCCCGAAATCCGGTTAATCCACCGGGCATCAAGTTTTTTGTACGCCACCATGTAGCGCCCGCCGTCCTGCAAAACATGGCAGCACGATTTGGTAATGTTGCCGTCCGCATCTGTTGTCGATATGCAGTTTTTGCTCCCGTTCTCGTTCATGGGCTTGTCCAGACACAGGATTTTAAATCCCATTTCCGAACCGTCATATACCCGCCGCCCGGCCATCAGATAGTCTTTGGCGCCGATATTGTCCTGGCCTTGTTTGTTTTTCGCCCTGAGGTAAACCAGATGCTCCGACCCCTGCTGGTTGACAAAAGTATGGATGTCTTCGTTATCGTCAACCCCGCTCGCGTCAAACCTCGCATAAAACATATCTCCCGGCAAAATCCACGGGATGTCAGCCCCGTCCGCTGCCTTGAAATTGCCGTTGATGATGTCGACGATAACCATGCGTACCGCCTTAAACTGATAACCGAATTTGAAAATGATGGACGCAGCTTTTTTCTTCGCAATATCCCGGTCATAATCGGGACGCGCTGACAGATTGTATCCGTATATCGACGCCATAAACGTCGCAAGCAGCATCAATAAATACATAAATAAGCTCCACCCATATATACATATATAGTGGTAGTATACACTATTTTTTCCAAAAAATCAACAAAAAACGTCATTATCCCCATATTGTAACAGAATCGTAACATTTCTTTTTCTCACTGCCGGCACGTTCCCCACCTATTGCTCCCCTTGTTTTCTTCTGCTTCTTATCCCTGCCTTGTCCCGCCCCTCACCGCTGTCTTATCCTGCATCTTTTATTCCTGTTCTCTCCGGCAGCCGAACCTCCCCGCCGTTTCTTCTCCCCAAAGCTCATTCTCCCCAAAAAACATTGCATTATTCCGATTTTTCCCTTGTCAACTCCGGTTTTAACGCCTAAATTATCCCGCAGCAGGCTTCCGGAAATGCTTGGCGCCCAACCTGATGCCGAACTTTTGCGCCAAAAGCCGGGAAGCAAAGCCAAACGCAACAAAGGAGCATAAAACCAATGGAAAAAGTTTCTCTAAATCTTGCCGAAACGACGATAAAGATGTTGGGCGACCGCTGGAAAGTGCAGATTATCGAAAGCCTGATGGACGGCACCAAACGTTTTGGCGAACTGAAAAAGGAACTGGGCAGCATCACGCAGAAAGTACTGACGTCCAACCTGCGTATGCTTGAAGAAAACGGCATCCTCGTCCGCCATGTTTATGCGCAGATACCGCCGCGCGTCGATTACACCCTGACCAGCCTCGGCTATAATCTCAAGCCCGTGATTGATTCAATGGTCGCATGGGCCATGGAATACCGCGGTTCCATCGTTCAGGAATTTAATGATATAAAAGAAAAAGGCAAAGCTAAAATAGAAGATAAAATCAAGGATATAAAAAGCAATTTTTAACGAAAAGATTAACTTTGTCTGTTTTTTTTCGCGCCCTGCATCATCCCTCCAGCTGCGCCGCTCTATGCCGCACCTCATGCCCCATAATGCGTGCCCTAACCTTCCCTGCACAGCTCTCTGCCATACCTCTTTTATCGCCTTGCGCTCTGCCCCTTGTACCAAACTCTAGCGTGCCGCGCGCTTAATCCTGTCGTTTATCGCCAGCCCCAACCCCTCAAACGGTATCGGCGCCATCGCCATTTTGGCAAAACGCGTATCTTTGTCCGCCGCCCGCATATAAGCAAACAGGTTTGCCGCTGCCTCGCGCAAGTCGCCGCTGGGGCTGAGGTTCATTTCCGCCCACTCATAGCCCTTGCCGAAACCGATAAACAGCTCGCCTTCTTCGCGTGCCAAAGCGTTAATGCGGAATTTCTTTGCCGGCGCATAATGTTTCAACAGCTGTCCGGGAGATGTCGGTTTGTTCGGATTGCCGTCGGAAATCTGTACTGTTTCGCCCAGAGCCTCTTCCAGTTCTTCCCTGGTAATGCCCCCGGCGCGCAACAGCACTGCCTGCCGCGTCGTCAAGTCCAAAATGGTCGATTCAACGCCGACCGTGCAGGAACCTCCGTCCAAAATCATATCTACCCTGTCGCCGAGGCTCTCATAAACCGCCTGTGCCGTCGTCGGCGAAATCGTCTGCGAGCGGTTGGCGGACGGCGCGGCAATCGGCACCCCGCTTTTACGGATAAGTTCCAACGCCGCCGGATGTCGCGGGCAGCGCACCGTAATCGTCTTCAAACCCGCGCAGACCAAATCCAGCGCCGGGTTCTCGTCCTTGCGCGGCAGGACAAACGTCAGCGGTCCCGGCCAGAACTTCCGCGCCAGAAACAACGCCCGCTCATCAGCCGCAGCATAACCGGCCAGTTCGTCCGGCTCGGCAATATGCGAAATCAGCGGATTGAACGCCGGCCGCCCCTTGGCGGCAAAAATCCCCGCCACGGCTTTGGCGTCGTAAACGCTCGCCCCAAGGCCATACACTGTTTCTGTCGGAAAAGCCACCAGTTTCCCGCTCTTGATAAGTTCTGCCGCTTTGCTTATATTGTCTGCATCTGCTTCAAAAATTCCGCCCATAATCTGCCTCTGTAATCTGCCTCTGCTTGCCTCTGTTAAAAAACGCCGGCCTTATTTTCCTTTTTCCCCGACATTAACACCATAAAAAACATTGTCAACACCAAAACTTTAACCTTTTCTTCATCACTGTCGCCGCAAAATGGCAAAGATAAAACCATAAGGAGAAACCAATGACCGAAATAACTTTTAACCAATCCCCTGCGGACGCCGCCGGCAAAGTGCTCATTGCGACCAAAGAGGAAGCCCTGAATTACGGCGTTGCCGGCGGTATTGTCAGCCGCGCCCTTTTTAATCAGCTCAAAGCCCTTGTCGAACGCGAGGATGCTGCCGGCGACAAAAAGGAAATTCTGGTTCTTGACACCGTAAAAGAAACCGTCGTCCTGCTCCGCCCGTCCAACACCGTCGGCGAGGCCGGATTGCAGGTTCTCGGCGGAAAACTTTACGGTCGCCTGCGCAATTTCGGCTCCGCCGCCGTTTTCGCGCGCCGCCTGCCTAAGACGGATTTTGACGCCGCCGCGGTTGCCGCGAATCTCGGCTTGGGAATTGAGCTGGAATCATACAGCTTTGACAAATACCGCACCACCAAAAAGCCGCACGAATACCCGAAGCTCGAAACCGTCAACTTTGTTGCCAAAGACAAACTGGATAAGAAAGGTTACGAACGCTGTGCCGCTCTGGCCAATGCCGTCCGCTATGCGCGCGACCTCACTAACGAACCGTCCAACGAGCTGACGCCCGAAGTTTACGCCAAAGACATCAAACGGCTGGAACACCTCGGCCTCAAAGTAACCCTGATGGACAAGGCCGAACTGAAGAAAAAAGGCTTCAATATGCTGCTGTCCGTCGCGCAGGGTTCCTGTAATGACCCGTATGTTGCCATACTTGAATACTGCGGCAACAAAAAGAAAAAAGGCTGTGACATCGCCCTCGTCGGCAAAGGCGTAACCTTTGATTCCGGCGGTATCTCCTTAAAACCGGCCGCCGGCATGTGGGATATGAAACAGGATATGGCCGGTTCCGCAGTCGTCGTCGCCTCGCTCAAGGCCGCCGCACAGCAGAAACTGAACCTGAATGTCGTCGGCATCGTCGGTTTGGTCGAAAATATGCCCTCCGGTTCCGCCACCCGCCCCGGCGACATCGTAACTTCGCTTTCCGGCAAGACCGTGGAAATCCTCAACACGGACGCCGAGGGGCGCCTGGTCTTGGGCGACTGCCTGACTTATGTTGAAAAGGAATATAAGCCGGAGCGCATCGTCGACCTCGCCACGCTGACCGGCGCGATTGTCGTAGCGCTGGGCAACGAAATGGCCGGTCTGTTCAGCAACGACGACGTCCTGTCCGAATTGCTGTCCATTTCCGGCGAACAGTCGGGCGAAGAGTTGTGGCGCTTTCCGCTGACCGACGCTTACCGCAAACTGATTAAATCGGATATGGCCGATGTCAAAAACATCTCCGACGGGCGCGCTGCCGGTTCGATTACCGCCGCCTGCTTCCTCGAGGAATTTCTGCCCGGCAAAACCCCGTGGGCGCATCTGGACATCGCCGGCATGGATATGTTCGGCAAGCCCCGTCCCCTCTATCCGAAGGGAGCCAGCGGTTTCGGCGTCCGGTTGATAAACCGCTTCCTGCGCAATCTGGAGCAGAAATAAGTCCCGCGGCGCTCAACCGCCCGCACCCCGAAACGCCTGCCCGCATAACACGGACAGGCGTTTTCTTTTGCCTGCTGCCCCCTTTCATACTTCTGTCCCGCATTTCCGCGCCCCTCTCACGCCGTCTTTTTTCTCCACCCTGCCCAGACCATCCCGGTTTCCTTTGCTCCCGCTCTCACCCTCAACATTCCACCCTGCCCGTTCTCCTCCACTCCGTTCGCACCCTCAACATTCCCCCGCCTTCCCGTTCTCCTCCACTCCGTTCGCACCTTCTCCCCATACCTATTCATTCCCATCTCCTGCCCCTTTTTTGCTCATTTTCCCCTTTACATTTGCAAACTTCCTGCTATACTCCGCACAAATTAACCATAACACCAGCCAAAGGACCATACAGATGACTAAACAGACTTGGAAACCCGGAACCATGCTCGCCCCCTTGCCGCCGGCATTGATAACCTCCGGCGACATGGAACACCCCAACGTCATGACTGCCGCCTGGACCGGCATTATTTGTTCCGACCCGGTCATCACCTATGTTTCTCTGCGTCCGAGCCGCTACACGCACGAACTCGTCAGCCAAAACAAAGAGTTTGTCATCAACCTGCCGACCTGGCGCCAGGCTGAAGCCGTTGACACCGTCGGCGTCAAATCCGGCCGCGACGGCGACAAGTTTACCCTGACCGGCTTAACCCCGGAACCCTGCACAAAAGTCAAAGCGCCGCAGGTTGCCGAATGCCCTGTCTCGCTGGAATGCAAGGTGCTGGAAGTCCGCCCGTTCGGCACGCACGATATGTTTCTGGCCGAAGTCGTCGCCGTCAATGTCGATGACAAATATATCGACGAGTCCGGCGCGCTGGATTTGGAAAAGGCCGGACTTATCGCCTACGCCCACGGATTTTATTACACGTTGGGACGCAAAATCGGCAAATTCGGCTTTTCGGTCGAAAAGAAAAAGAAAAAGCCCGCCGCGCCGTCCGTTGCTACGGTTCTGAAAGCCGATGAAAAATTTTCCCGTAAAAAAATTACTGCGGAAACTATCGCCGCCTCATGTCCGTCTGCCGTCGCCAGCCACGGCGGACCAAAGATTGCAGCAGCCGGAAAACCTGCACCGCACACCTTAGAGCATGACGAAACTTTTATTGAAAACGGCGTCGAAGTAATCGTCAAAAAATCTCGTTTCAGCAAAACTCCGGCACTGTCTGCCGCCCCGCACCCTGCGGACAAAAACGCCCGCCGCAAAGGCAAAGACAGCCGTGCCAAAGGAGAAAACAGCCGCTCAAAAGGAAAATTCAGCCGTAAAGACCATAAACAGACAAATTATGAACCTTACAGCTTCAAGAAAAAAGCCGACGGCAGTTTTAAAAAGAAGTCCCCACGCCGCGCCTGATACATTGCGCTCCCTGCGCCTGACACTTCCTCTCCCGTGCCTGCTTAACACGATATACTCCTTGCACCGATGCAACACACTGTATTCCCTGTACCGACTTAACGCGGGCTTCTCCTTGTACCGGTTCAACACATTGTATTCCCCGTGCCGGCTTAACACGGTATACTCCTTGCACCGATGCAACACATTGTATTCCCTGCGCCGGCATAACACCGGAATTTCCTCACATTAACACCGGGTTTTCCTTGTACCGGCCGACGCATTGCAATTCTGCCTTGCGCTGCAACGCACTGCTGCGCGTCAGGAATAATATTTTTCGTTTCGCCCGCGCCATATCGCCGCATCAAAAGCGGCTTTTTCCGTTCTCTTTTCCTCGGGTTCCGCCGCAACTTGTTTCGTATCCTGCCGGACAGCAGTACCGCCCGCATTTCCGACAGCCCCTTTCTCGCGCGCAATATGCGTTTTTACCCTTTCGCCCGCCGCAGCCATGGCAAAATCCCTTTTCATACCGTCAAACAAAGCATCACGGCTCATACCTTTCACGGCTTCGTTTCCGGGCTTGTCCAAATCGGACACGTCGTTCAGAAGATGCATAATCTGTTCATCGGAATAGCGCTCAAAAATCATCGTATCAATATCCTGCGGCGCCAGCCCGTCATAAATTTCACCAATATCCTGTCTTAGTTTCATCTGTTCAGGCATAGCACCCGCCTCTTCGGACAAGACAGTCGCCGCTTCAGGCATAGCAGCCGCCTCTTCGGGCAGGGCTTCCGCCTTTTCAGACAAAACTGCCGCACCGCCGGGCAATGCATCCGCCCCGTCCGGCAGAACCTTCACCGCGTTGTCTTTCTCCTTCTGCCGTTTTTCATACGCGGCTCTCTTTTCCATGCATTTCCGCCTCATCGCCGCCACGTCTTCAAGCGTAAAAACCTTATCGGCATCAAGCGCCAGATCTTTGCGCATCTGCATCAGCCGCGCATAAATTTCCATGCCGGAATCCTTATAAGCATCATATTCGACCCCGGGATTGACTTCTTTATTGCCGATGACGGATACCATATTCTCGCTGAACCTCAAATCCGCCGCATGTGCTGCCTCGTGCAAAACCAGACTGGATAACGGGCGCAGCTCAATATGTCCCTTATTTTTCTTATAATTGGCGATGTTGATAAAAACGGTCGGTTCTTTTACAACGGCCCGCGCATTAAACCCAATGTTGCCGTCGCTCTCCCCTCTGGCCGCCATCGCCGCTTTCAGGGCTTTCAGGGCGTTTTCTTTGCTGCCGTAAGTGCGGATAATGCTGTCGCGAAAATGCAGTTCCCCCTTTTCCAAAGCCTCAACATACCTTGATGTGCCCTTTTCCGTCACAAAAACCTGTATGCCGTCAATATTTTGTATCGCCTGAGCGTAATCCTGCCCGTTATCGATTATTTTGCCGCTCTTCTTCCGATCCTCAAGCCATTCCCGCAGTGAAAACAGCCCGTCATAAACTTCTGACCGGACTATCGGCGAAACAGTCTTCCCGTCGTCCGTATAAATCTTTACCTTTTCCAGCGCCCGCTCTGCCTGTCCGTCGGAGATTTTTGCCTCATCGCCTGCTTCTTCTGTCTTGCTGCTCATTTTTCCCTCCTCTTGCTGGCACTGCCGCCCCAAATTCGTCCCGTTATGTCCCGTTATTATTGCAAAATATGAAAAATTATACCACAATGTCCGCCTCTTGTCAAGCACTGCACTATCACACTGCCGCCATTGCACTGCCCTTTTTTCGGCGCCGTTCTCATTACATCGCCCGTATTCTTCTCCTCTCTTTAAATTTCCGCCGCCGGCGTTTATCTCTATGCCGTAACCCCATTCCGAAAGGCACTCGTTATGACATGGATACTGCTGAGCCTGCTTTACGCCGTTACCAACGCCGTCTACACGACGTACAACGAAACGCGCAATTTCAACGGTTACGTTCTTGGCATCTGGCGCGGCTTCGGCATCAGCCTGCTGGTTGCGCCGTTGCTGTTCACCGTGCCTCCCGTTACGTCGGCATCATATTACCTCATTCTTATTATTCAGGGGCTGATGATTGGCATTTATGACAGCCATCTGTTTTTTGCCTCGGGAAAATACGGCAGCCACGCCAGTTCCGGTTTTATGGCCACCTGCGTCCTTATTACCGTTTTCCTCTGGTGGGGAATAGATTTTTCCGAGCTTGCCGCTCTGATGCGCACGCCGTCCCGCCTCATTACGCTGATGCTCATTCTGAGCGGATTTTCCGTCAGTTACTGGCAGATGATGAAAGTCCGGGTCAGCCGCGCCGCCGAAGAATACCTCTACCCCGCCGTCTTCGCCCTCGCATTGATGAGCATTGCCACGCGGTATATTGCCCTCAACGGCGGCACCGCTTATGCCGGTGTCGTCTATTACCTTACGGTCGCCTGCTTTGTCAGCGGCGTTTACAATGCCGTGATGTTCGTCCGCCAGAAAACACCCCCTCTGCAGCAACCACTGTCATCCCCGCCGCCCGGCAGCCCGCACCAGGCTCCCGTTTTGCCGGAGAACACCTCTGCGGCTCCCTCCAAACTGGAACTGCTGCTCGCCCCGCTGCCGCACTGGCAGGGCGCATGGCTCATTGCCTTCAGTACGGTGCTGATTGCGGCCAAAACCCTCGCCTTGCGCCTGGCCGAAAATCCCGGTTATGTCATCGCCATGCTGTTGCTGTCGCCGATGTTTGCCGAAGTGCTGAACACCGGACGTGTCCGCCTGCGCCCTTCGGTCATTCTCGTCCTTGTTTTCCTGCTTTTGCTGCTGCTTCTCGTCGCCTGAAAGAAATTCCCGCCGTTTCGCTGCCGCGCTTTTCCGCCATTGCCTCCGTTCCTCTGCCGTGCTTTTCCGCCGGTGCCTCCGTTTCCCCGCCCTTTTTTCCCTCTGTTCCGTCGATACCTTTTGCCCTGAGCTTTCTGTCCACGGCTTCAGCCAAAACCTTGTTGCGCTCAATTTTATTTTCTTCCTCAATCCAGGCCAAAGCCGGCTCCAGATATTTGGCATAATACGCCTTTCGCGGATCTGCCGCCGCTTTCGGGTCATACGCGGCAAAAACTTCCCGCCCCTTCACCGGCTCGTTTTTCTCCCTGAATCCCAAAATCCGCCCTTCGTCGCGCGGCATCTGCAACACCGCTTCAAAAGCGTCTTTTCCTCGGCAGTCAACGTCCGGCTTATGCCCCTTGACTTCAATATTTTCCCCTTCTTTGTCCCAATAGGTCAGTTTCGTAACCCCGACCCGCATCAGATAGCCGCACGGCATCGCAAAGCTCCCCTGCGTATATTGCTGCATTCCGGCGGTATTTTCTCCGACATAGCGCACGTTGGGATGATGATAAAACGACGTATAGGCGCTTTCTGCCGAACTTCCGACGCCCCTGTCAATCAGAACGTCAATCCGCCCGTGATACCCGCCTTTGTCGTTAAACGGATAATAAACCGCCGTTTCATCAAACAAAACCCTATCCTCTCCCGAGAAGTTTTTGCGCTTGACCAGCTTTTCCGCCGTCAGCCCGTCGCGCTCATAATTACGCGGCTTATACGCCCCGTGGCGATGCAGAAAAGCGTTTGAAACCGCCGTATCCTTAATCTCGCAGCGCTTATAGGTATTGACCAGATTGCCGTAAAGCCGCTTTGCCACATGGTCAATCGGCTTGTCCTCGCCGCCGCCGTTACCCCGTACGTCCAGAATAATCCTTCCCTTTTCCCACTTGTCCTTATTTTCCAGATACGCCCTGTCAAAGGTTTCAATAAAGCCTTTCCAGCCCTCATAATCGTTTTTGTCCGTCAGGTTTGGGATGCTTACCACCAGCAAATCTTCCCCTGCCGGCGATTTCATCTCGCCTATTTTCCATAACGGATACGTTTCGCCGTTGCGGTCGGTACGGTATTCCTCTCCCAGAATTTTCATTCCGTTCGGCATTTCTTTGCGATAGCCGAAATTGCTCCCGACAGCCCGTTTTTCTTTTTTTCCCCCGCCGGCAAACGCCTTTCCGCCGCCCATTCCCAGCATAAAATGCCTGTCTTCGATAAACTTCGCCGTTTTCTCTGCCGCCTCCGCCATAAAATCGCCCTGCCGCCGCGGCTTATTGATATTGTTATAAAGCGTTTCGACCGCCGCTTTAAACCCGTTCCGGTTTTCTGCCGAAAACCCGCTCCAGCCGACATGTTCGTATGCCGCCCTGGCATAAAAAGCCAGATTAAGGCGCTGCTCTTCGCAGCTCATCACCCGGTTGTCCAAATCTTCCCTCGGCTTTCCAAAATCCTCAAGCGATATCCCGTCATAAGCGCACATCATCGCCTCCTCGCCGATACTGCCGATAATGTCGTCAAACGCTGCCATATCCGTTCTTCCTGCCGTGCTCTTGCCGTTCTCCACGGCTGAATCAGCAGTTCCGCGGCCGGCTGTTTTATATTGCCCGGTTGCCATATCCGTTCTTCCTGCCGTGCTCTTGCCGTCATCCACAGCTGAATCAGCAGTCCCGCGGCCGGCATTTTTTCGTTGTTCGGCTTCCAGGTTTCGGGCATAAGTCAACAGGTCTTTATTTTCATTAAAAAAAATCAGCTTGTCAGGAAATTGCTCAGACACCCGTTTCATCGCAACCGATCGCGTCGCTCCTTTGGCACGCAACTCGTTTATTTTCTCAGAAATCGCTTTCTTGTCCGTTTTATCCGGAAGAAAGTAAACCGGAACGCCCCAGCCGCCCTCTTCCCGCGAAGCTGTCAGGTCTATAATGGAAAAAGGGCCGTCCACGCCGATAACTCTGGCATTTTGGGAAGATTCGTATTCATTGGTAAATCCGCCGTCAAGCGACACATTGGGCTTAAACGTGCTCCTGTCAACTTCGTAACGATAAGACGGTTTCTGCTTATCCAGAAATTCTTTCGGCTGCCGCCCGCTGATTAAAACCGCTTTTTCGTCCATATAAACGCTGACTCCGTCCCATTCTTTGCGTTCGTTGGACGGCGGCTTGACGATATAATGGGATTCTTTGTCTGCCGCCGCATAACACAAAGCTTCGTTTATCCGTTCGGAAAGGGCATTTCCGGCAACTTGAAGGCGCGGCGTAAGGTACGCCCCGAATTCGGCGGGAGGCACTTGGCTGAAATGGTATAAACGGGAAGTATTTTCCATAATCTCTTTACGGCGTTTGCTCCTCAACTCTTCCAGCTGCTGCATATAACGGGGAAAACAATCCTCTCCGACAACCGATTTCAGCAGATATTCCCTTGCCGCACCGTGTTCTTTCATAAATTCCGGTAAAGGCTTCTCGTCTGTATTAAGATAGAGTTTGTCATTCACTGCCGAAACGTAAGAAAACAGATATTGCCCGATGCTCTGATTGGGAAAGGTGCCCAGCCCCGGCGGACAGATTTGAGAAAAATAGGACAATTTCTCTTCAAGACCAAGTTTTTGGAGAGGTGATACAAGATATTGAAAAACCGCCTCATTCTTTTCCATGCCTTTTCCCCGAAAATTTTCCGTGATGGTCTCATATTTCTATGATTTTACCATAAAAGAACAGGCTTGTAAAGCGGATTTCGCATGCCAGCGTCCGAATATGCCACAAGGAAACCGCATTCCTGCGCCCCTGCCCGGTGCACTGTCCTTTTCCGGCATCCCCTCTAAACGCTGCCGCCGTTTTTCGTCCTGACGCGGTTTCTCGTCCTGACACCCTTTCTCGTCCTGACGCCGTTTCTTTTATCCGAACAGTTTCGCCCAAAAACTTTTTTCTTCTTCGGGAGCCGCCGCTTCAAACTGTTTGAGGCATTCTTTTTGCGCCTCAGTCAGCTTTGTCGGAATCAATACTTTAAATTCGACAAACAAGTCGCCGCGCCGGTCGGAATTCATATAGCGCATACCTTTGCCCTTGATGCGCAGCTTGTCGTTCGGCTGCGTACCGGGCTTGACTTCAACTTCGATTTCCTCGCCGTCAATTCCTTTAAGCTTAAATTTGCCGCCCATCGCCGCCATCGCCATTGAAATCGGCGATACCGTAAACAAATCCGCACCGTCGCGCTCGTAGGTCTTATGCCTTTTTACCGTAATAAAGACATACAAATCCCCTTTCGGCCCGCCGCGTTTTCCGGCTTCTCCCTCTCCGGCGACGCGCATCCGCGTTCCGTTTTCAATTCCCGCCGGGATTTTGATTTTCAGGGATTTTTCCAGTTTTTCCTTGCCGGTTCCGCGGCATTTCTTGCACTTGTCCAAAATCACGCGCCCCGCACCGCGGCATTGCGGGCAGACCGTTTCAAACACAAAAAAGCCGCCCTGCTGGGTACGAACCTTGCCGCTGCCGCCGCATGTCGCACAGACCGGAGGCTCCTTGCCGTCCGCCGTCCCGTGCCCGTGGCAGGTTTCGCACTCTTTGGAGCTTGTAATGTTAATTTCCTTTTCCAGCCCGACATACGCTTCTTCAAGCGTCAGCGTTACGTCGTAACGGATATCATCGCCGCGCTGGGCATACGAACGCTGCCGCGCCCGCCCCTGCCCGGTAAATTCCGAAAATATGTCGGAAAACACGTCGGCAAAGCCCGCGCCGGTAAAGTCAAACCCGTTAAACGGATTTGCCCCTGCCCCCGCGCCGCCGAACCCGCCGGTAAACGCCTGATGCCCGTACCGGTCGTACGCAGCGCGTTTCTGCTCGTCTTTAAGGACTTCATAAGCCTCGTTGATATCCTTAAACTTCGCCTCCGCTTCCTTATTGTCGGGATTGCGGTCGGGATGGTACTGCATCGCCAGCTTGCGATATGCTTTTTTTATCTCTTCCCCTGATGCCGTTTTGGTAACGCCCAAAACCTCATAGTAGTCTGCCGTCGTCGTGCTCATGTCATATAACCGTCATTACGTTGCTTTTTTGAATATTCAATATTACTGTTTTAAATCTTATGGTTATTTAGGAATATTATTTCAATAATGCAAGTTTTATTTGGCGGTTATGCCACAATTATGCAAAATTTGCCCCCGCGCAAACCAACGGCACCGTCAAAATCAGTTGCAGTCGGAATAAGCTGCCGCCACCCTGTCGTTGCGCAAAATGACCTTGACGCTGCAGCTTACGGCGGCATTGTTTCCTGCCGAAACGTTCCGTCCCGCCGCGGTATATCCTCCGCCCGCAATGTTTCCGCTGCCGAAAGCGCCGTAATTCGCCGCCATTCCGTAATTTCCCGTCAGCCCGTCGACGCCGTCCGAATTCAGGCTCGCTGCCCGCGTTCCGGTGCTTCCCGCCGCCGGCATATTGCTTCCTGCGGTTGTCATCGCGCCGCTGCCCGGTATGCTGCCGTTTCCGTTCGCCATATATCCTCCATTGCCTGGTATACTGCTGTTCCCGCCCGGCAATGCGCCGTTCCCCGCCGGATTGTCATAGGAAATTATTTCCCCGCCCCCGGCCGGCCGGTAATTGGTGTAATACACCCACATCACGGCTCCGTCATCCATATTTTTGACAATATTCGGCGCCCCGTTGTCATCCCAAAGTTCGGCAACGCTCTGCCCCTTATAGGTTGAAATCCCCTGCAGCGGATAATAAGCCGTCCGCCTGTCGGTAACCTGTTCCCACTGGCAGCCGCTCATTCCGAGCACTGCTCCCGCCAGCATCGCCCACCAGTAACGCATGATTTCCTCCTCCGGTTAAATTTTTTGTCTGCCCTGCCGTTCCTTTATGCCGATATAATCACGCCGCCCCGCCGAAACAACCGCCCGAACACAAAAAAAAGCGCCGCTTTCTTCCGGCGCTTTCATTAAGCTGTACATTTCTCCGATAAGCTGCACATTTCTCCGATTGGCACAATGCGTTTCTCCAATCGGAGCAAAACATTAATAGACGTAACCGTTATACGCCGTCATTGCCGGCGCTCCGCCGCAATCGCTGTATGCGTTGCTGACGTACGTGCGGTAAAATTCCACCGTCAGCGTGCACAGGCTGTGCGGCTGATAATCGCCGAGTTCGCAGTAGCGCACGATTTTGCCGTCATCGGGTTCGTAATCGACATAATATGTCCACCGGACCGTATTGTTGCCGACATAGCGCGCATGCATCGGCTCTTCAAAATCATCAAAAAAATCGCGCATCTGCTGCCCCTGCTGAATGTCAAACCCTGCCGCATGGATAACATCTCCTTTCGGCGCCACATATTTCGTATAGGCAGCCCGCCGGGCAGTTTTACGATAAACCGGCGCATCTGCCGCCCCGTTGTCCCTGCGGTAGCTCGGCACATACGACGGGTCGCAGCAGCAGCCGGCCAAAAACAGCGTCATAAAGGCAATAGCAAACTTATACATCTTTCCATGTCTCCTCAAAACTAAATAAACTGATTGGTAAAAAGAATCTAAAACTAACTTACTAACTCTAAAATAATTTCGTCCAGAAGGGGAAAACCCTTGTCCGTAAGTCTGATATTGGCGTCATCATAACACAGTAAATCTAATTGTGCAAGTCTTTTTGTCATTTTTTTTGACAAAAAGTCAAATAATTTAATGCCGCACGCCCGGTAAAAGCGTTCCGCGTCAATCCCCTCCTTTATCCGCAGCCCCATCAGAACCAGCTCTTCCGCCCGTTCTTCCGGTGTCAAAATGTCGCCCAGCCTGCCGTCAACCGTCGCCCGCAGCTGCGGTCTCCCCGTCGGATTTCCGCCTGCACTCCGCGTTCCCGCCGGATTTTTCGTATTCTGTATCTCTGCCGAAACCCCTGCCGAACGCCCGGTTGCACTCTGCGTTCCCGTCTCCCCTCTTATCTCGCTTCCGCCGTCCGTCCACAGCCGCAGCCGCCCGTGTGCCCCCTCGCCGATACCGATATAATCGCTGCCGCGCCAGTATGCCAGGTTATGTACACTCTCATCATCGGCCGCCGCAGCAAAATTCGAAACCTCGTACCGTTCCAGCCCGCGGCTGCGCAAATACGAAACTGTTTGGTTATAAAGGGTTAAAGACATTTCTTCATCTGCCGCCCGAACATTTTTGCGCGCAAAAACCGTTCCTTCCTCAATTGTCAGTTCATAAAGCGAAATATGCCTGAGCCCGAACCCAAGCGCCAAATCTATTTCCTTTTGCCAGTCATCCCACTTTTGTCCGGGCCGTGCGTAAATCAAATCAATCGAAAATTTCGGAAACACCGCCGCGCCGAGTTCCATTGCGGCTATTGCGTCGTCAACCCCGTGCGTCCGCCCCAGAAATTTCAAATCAGCCGCATTCAGCGCCTGCACGCCGAGCGACAACCGGTTAATTCCCGCCGCCCGGAATCCCAGAAATTTCTCGCGTTCAAACGTATTCGGATTAGCCTCCAGCGAAATCTCCGCCCCCGGGACAATGTCAAAATGCCGTTCCAACTCTTCCAAAACCGCCTCAACCGCTCCCGGCGACAACAGCGACGGTGTTCCTCCGCCGAAAAAGACCGACGTTACGCGCCGTCTGCCTGAAACTTCGGCCATCTGCGCCAAACCATCCCCGCCTTTTTCCTTCTGTGGTGCCTTTCCGCACACTCCGGCAAAATAGGCAATATCCTCGCGGTAGCGCGAAACCAAAGCCCTCTCGTCAAACTCGCGCGGCAGTATCCCGCGAAAAAAGTCGCAGTACGGACACCGGCTCCGGCAGTACGGAAAATGGATATAGACCGCCAGCCCGTCATTTGCCGCAGCCTTGCGCTCTGTCACCGACCCGTCATCTGCCACAGTTTTGCGCTCTGTCACCGCCCCGTCGTCTGCCGCAGTTTTGCGCTCTGTCACCGGCCCGTCGCCTGCCGCAGTCTTGCGCTCTGTCACCGGCC